>Ga0308167_1000109_pt1 | contig 199894 bp, 166 predicted proteins | sample PhyCR1_2_FD_202138 | JGI IMG/M metagenome (GOLD analysis project Ga0308167, IMG submission 202138) | Phyllosphere microbial communities from UC Gill Tract Community Farm, Albany, California, United States - DLSLRC.R1 | ecosystem: Host-associated > Plants > Phyllosphere > Unclassified | place...
CTCGCCACGCTGCTCGCGCACCAAACGCACGGCCCGGTCGCGAACTTCAGGGGAAAACTTCGCTTTCTTGTTCATAGCTCCATTCTCTCAAAGATTGGAGCCTCCTCAAAATCCGGCGCGCTTCACTATGCCGTGTCAATGCATCGAAGCCGCGGGCTTATCGCTTTTACCATCGGCGCGGCCACGCAACAGGAGCAGGGCGGGACCACCGGCCAATACAACGATCCCAAGCGACCATAAAAACGCGTGACGAAAGACGTGTTCCAGTGCTGATGCAATCTCCTGTGGCACACTCGGCCCTGCGTCAGCGTGCAAGATCCCGGCACCCGCGCCAGGGACGAAACGAGATATCCCGTGCGTCAGGATCACCGCAAGCAACGCTGTGCCGAGGGCGCCACCGGCACGCTGGATGACATTCAGCCCGCTCGTTGCGCGCGCGATCTCGTGTTTTTGTAATGTACTCAGAGCCGCACTCGTCGCAGGCATCATCGTCGCGCCTTTGCCGAGTCCTTCGAGGATCAGTATCCCTTCAATCTGCCAGAGCGGCATTGCACCGTCGATCATGCTCAATAGCAAAACTGATAACGCCATGCATGCAATGCCGACCAACACCACTTTCCCCGCGCCAATCTTGTCGGCCAGATAACCCGCCACGGGCATTGCTCCGACGGCACCCAGCCCCTCGGCCGCAACCAGCATGCCCGTGGTGAAAGCCGAATAACCCCGTGCCATTTGAAAATATAAAGGCAGCAGCAACGATATGCCGAAACCAACGGCGCTCAACAGGAAGGTAATGAAGGCCACCGCGCCAACGGTCCGCCCACCAAACAGTCGCACATCGATCAATGCATCGTCGCGACGCAGGGCATGCAGGATGAATCCAACGATCATCGCCAGCCCGCCAAGCGTACAGCCATCCGCGATCAACGAATCGAAGTTGCCCGCTGCCGTCGTTCGCGCAAGGCCATAGACAAAAATTGCCAGGCCCGGTGAAAGCAGAAGCAAGCCTGGCCAGTCCAACGCGTGGTGCGGTTTGGATTCGTCGGGCTTCAGCACATGATAGGCCGCAAGGAACGCAATCGCGCCGACCGGTACATTGATGAAGAATATCCAGCGCCATGAAACGTCGTCCACAAGCCATCCGCCGAGGGTGGGACCCAGGATGGGCCCAAGCACGATGGGAAGTCCCACGACGCCCATCAAGCGGCCCATACGCTGTGGCCCCGCGGCTTGGCTCAGAAGCGTCATGCCGGCAGGCAGGATCATGCCACCCCCCAAGCCTTGCAGGACACGGAAGACGATCAGTGTCGTCATCGACCAGGCGGCACCAGACAATATGGACCCGATCAGAAACAGCAGGATGGATGTGAGATAGAGTCGTTTTGTGCCAAAGCGGTCGGCAGCCCAGCCGGCGAGGGGAATGATCGTGGTGAGGGCCAGTATATAGCCCGTCGAGATCCACTGCGTGGTTTCCAGTGGCGCGTGGAAGGCCTTGGTCAATCCGCGGATCGCGACGTTGACGATGGTCGTGTCGAGTATCGACATGAAGGCGCCGAGGACCACGACGCCGGCGATGCGCAACAGCTGAGGGTCGAGTGTATCGGGTAATTCGGAAGGGGGATTGGCACGGCGCACCACGCGATCGACGAGACTCACGAAACCCCCATTATTTCGTCCTTCATCAATGTGCTTTTATGCTGGGCTGCCCTGACCGCGGCCGTCGCATCCCCTGTTTGGATGGCGCGCGAGATGGCCAGGTTGCAGGCATACGTGGCCGAGGCGCGCCTTTCCGAAAATCGCGCAAGGTCCGCCAGCGTCTTGCCGAGCAGGCATTGCAGCGCCAGGCTTCGTACGAAGATGGCCAGGATCGTGTTGTCCATCATGTCGAGTAACAGGTTTTCGATGTCGATAAGATCCGTCAGTTTGTCGATTTTCTGAGAGGGCAGATCCTCGCCCGGCAACTGATTCGCATGCTTGTTACGATCGGCGGCCAGGCGGACACCTTCTATCACGAGCTGGCTTGCCAATCCAAAGTTCTGTTCAGCGGAGATACCGCCGCTGGCAATGCCGGAACTGATCAACCTTACGACCGGCCCGATTTTTGGGGGCGTGCTCATCACCCCGCCGCTGCGTCCGCGGCAACAGGTAACGATGCCAAGATCCTCGAGCATGCGCAGGGCCGGACGTACGACCTCGGTGGTGTATCCGTAGCGTGCGCCTATTTCCCACTCGGACCCGAGCTTGAATGAAGCAGGCGCCGTATGCGCCAGAATTTCCTCGATGAGCAATCCCGCCAACCGGCCGGCCGCTTTTTTCATATCGAGGAAGGTCGTCCTCTGGTCGAAGCGGACGTGGTCCATGGTGCGGTTCACCTCCACCATGTCAAGTAACTGTATGCGGTCCCGGATCAGGCAGCATGCCGTTTCCGCGTCACCGTGCTGGGTGGCGTCGATGATCGCATTGTCCAAGGGGGCAATGTAGATCGCGGACGGTTCGACGAGGTTCAGCGGCGTGGTGCGCACGTAGCGTAGAGGCAGCGCCTCCAGAATATCCATGAGGAAAGCGATCGCCGGATTGCCGGAGGCATGCGCGAGTTGGCGATGAAAGTTCGATCCGGGCGCCGTGCCTGCGATCGTGGGGGCATCGCGATACACGAAAGGTGTCTGACTGTTGATGATCGAGCGGATGGCCAACTGGCAAACAACGATGCGTGCATCGCGAAGGGCGCGGGGGGAGGCGCGGCTGAGGACGAGATGCAGAATCAGTGCTTCCGCGGTGTCGTTCAATCCGGGACGAGAGACGTAGAGGCCGCCACCAACACCACGCCGGACATTGATGAGCCGCCGTGTCTCCATGATCGCGATGGCTTCCTGGCAGGCCTTGCGGCCCATCCCAAAGCGCTGCCGGAGTTCTGAAACGGACCCGATCAGATGGCCTTCCGGCCAGCCGCGCACGGAGAGATCCTCTTCCATGGCAGCCACCGTGTAATGCGCGAGCTTATTAGGTCTGTTGTCGGGACCGACAATGCGATCACTGAACTCGCGTCGGACTTCCGCCCTGACACCAGTCATGTTCATGACGTCTCCTTCTTTTTTGTGTATGTCCGCGCCCGATCGAGCGCCGACAATGCGGTCCTGCCATCACGGCCTTGTTCCCAACAGCGGATTGCCTAGAACGTGTCTCCTCGTGATGTGGCGGTTTCCCGGGACGCGAATCCCTCCTGTTCGGCAGGGTGAATCCATTCGGCAGGGTATTTCGGCAGGAAAACTGCAAGCAGTACGGCCAGGCCGGTGAGTGCGGTCAGTACGCCAAACGGTACGGAATAGCTGCCCGTGGCCATCTGCATGGCGCTTACCAGGAAAGGCGAAAGTCCGAGCGACAGCGTCGAGATGGCGAGCGTGAGGCTCTGGAGCTGGGCGAAGCATTTCAGGCCGAAATAGCGGGCGATGAGGAATGGCCCCAATGATGATTCCGCGCCGGTGGCAAAGCCGAGGCAGGCGGTAGCCAGGAACAGCAAGGGAACGTTGCCGTGGTTGAAGTAGGAAAGGAGAAGACCGATCGGCACGACCGCGAAGATGGGGACGACGATCCACGGGCGGCGAGAGCGGTCGAGCGTCAGGCCACCCAAGAGCAAGCCGACGATCGAGGCAATGAAAAGCACCGATTGTGATACTGCGACGATTGCCGGATCGAAGCCCCGTTCCGCAAAAAAGCTGACCGCATTCTGACGTACGGCCATGGGGCCCGCGGCAGCCAGCGCCAGGGACACGGTGATGAATATCCAGGTGTGGGTCCGCAACGCCTTGCGCAGCGGGACACCGGGAACGTCGCTCAGGTCCAGGTCGGCCGGGTTTTTCGGAAAGGCGGGCTCCGCAGGCGCGTAGGCGGGTTCGGAGAGCAGGAACAGCGTGGCCGGAATCGCGATGATCGCTATCGAGGCTGCAACGGCATAGTAGGTGCCATCCCATCCAAGGCCGGCAAACCCTGACTTATTGCCGTCGATTGCCCATTGGAACACCGGGGAGAACACGGCGCTGGCCAGGCTCGATACCATGCCGATAAGCGCGAAACCGATGCCGCGATGGCGCGGGAACCATCCTGTGACCACCTTGAAGACCACGGCAAGGCTGGCCATGAAGCCGAACACCGACGCGAGCACGATGACAAGGCCGAAAAGCCAGGGCAGCGCGCTGCTCAATGGTATCAGCGCTGTCAGGACGGCGTACAGGACAGATGCCGGAATAGCGACCCGTTTCGCGCCCCACCGGTCCACCCAGGCACCAGCGATCGGCAGGATCAGCGGTGCGATCAACAGCGGAATTGCCACGAAGAGCAAGATTGCCTCGGGCATCGGCTTGCCGGTGTGGGCCGCGAATGACGCGGTGATGAAGGGCATCATCGCCGACAGTCCCGCCGGACTGAGGGTCATCAGGATAAAGCATCCCAGAAGCGCGGCTTTTGCCTTGGCAGGGGCTTGTAGCAAATCGATAAGATAGGTCTGCCACGATGCTTTGGGCGGCGGGTGACCATGAAATGAGGATTGGTCGGCAATCTGTTCCAAGTTTGTCTCCTTTGGGTGAGGATAGGCGTTTTTTCCTAGCCGCTTGACCGCACGTCACGATATGTTTTTTTAGTGTGACGGCGGGCGATGTTAGGTATCCATCATATTTTCGAAAGACCCGGCGGTGGTCCCGGTGGGAAGCCCGGGGGTGGCCCCGGCGGGAAACCGGAAGGCGGGCCCGATGGGGCACCGGAGGGTGGCCCGGAGGACGGGGTCAACGCGGCCAGCATCGGAAACGGCTTCAAACCGAATAGGTCGCGGCCATTGATTTCGGCCATCGGATCCACCCGGAAAGCGCCATGCGTCGCCAGAACGTGAATATCGCGAACGAAACGCTGTATCGGGTTGCTGAGGCTCACTGTCGAGGATCCCAGCGCAAGCTGAAGGCCATCGACGGTCTGGAGGCATTGATGGATCTGATGCACGAGTTCCATCGTGATCTCCGGTTCGTCCGGCGGAAAGAAATCCTCTCCGGCGATGGCGCGACGGTCGACCTCGTCGGCATGACGGTAGATCACCGCCTCGGCGGCATTGATGACAGCGCGTGCCTTGCCCGCCACCACCTGGATACTGACCATCTCGGACATGGTGGCGTAAGGAAGATTGAAAGGCGGGCGCTTTTTCGCTTGTTCGATGAATGCCGTCAACGCACCTTTGGCCATGCCGCAGGCAAGTGCCGCGAAGGAGACCGTCATCGCCACCATCGAGCCGATGGGGCTATGCTGAAAGCCCAGGCCCTGGTATTTGCCCCGGAGTCCGTCGATAAGCCCGATCAACTCGTCCATATGAACGACGCGATAGTCCGGTACGAATACTTCTTGCTCGGCCCGCACGCTGTTGCTCGATGTCGCCGCCAGCCCCATGACCTTCCAGTCATCGACGATCTGGTACTGGTCTTTCGACAATATCGCCATCGCGCGGCGCTCCGCGCCGGTTTTCGGGTCGGTATAGGCAATGCCGACCGATCCCCAGGCTGCCACGCGGCACCCGCTGCCGAATGGCCATTTGCCTTTGACCATGTAGCCGCCTTCGACTTTGCGACCGTCACCTACATGAGGCGCCAGGATCGTTGCGCCGAACATCAACGGCCCCACCCATTTGTCCGCGTCGCCGAACACTTCGTTCCGTGCGCGTTCGGGAAAAGCGAGGGTGTTCCGCGCGGCGCTCGAGACAATCACCGTCCAGCCGGCGGAGGCATCGGCGAGACCTAGCGCGTTGATGATCTCGGCGCTGTCACGCGCGCCGAGCGCATAGCCACCGAGCTCGATCGGAAGCGTGATCTTGAATACGCCGGCTTCGTGCAGCGCCTCGAGCGTCGCCGGGGCGAGCATCCCGAGTTTTTCTCCCTCCGCGGCGTGCGCGCGCAACAGTTCCAGGTTGCGTATCACGTTATCGCGGATGCGTCGTCCGGTTTCGCTGCTATAGGCCGATTCCGGAAACTTCGGGGTGGTCCCGGGAAAACGGAAATCTTTGTTCATGGCACGCCTCACTTCTTTTGCGGTGGAAACGGGTCGGCCATTTTTCTGAAGGTACTCCAATGCTCGGTGAGTTTGCCGCCGCGCACCCGGAACACCGTAATCATGTACCAGTCATAGGTCTGGCCAGGAGCGGTCGGATCAGGCGTCGGCTCCTTCATCATGATGCAGCCGAGTTCCCCCTCGACGATCACGCTCACCACCGGAGGGGGGGTGACACCGCTCAGGGGAACGCGACGAAAATGCTCGATGAGCAGCGCGCGGCCGTTGCCCGGCGCGTTCGGATCGTGCTGGATATAGTCCTCCGCCACGAAACGCGTCATCACCGCCTCGACGTCCCGCTGCACGGTGTTATCCCGCACCATGCGGGCGAGCTCTGCCTCGAACTCGATGAGCAGCCGCTTGGTTGCCGTGATCTCCGGCGAGGGGGAGGCCGCCAATGCCTCGATATAGTCTGGCCGGTCAAGCCAGGTCAGGTACAGCTCCGGATTGTGAATCTGGGCCACGCCATCGACAATGGTGAAATCGCTCATCGGTTCACAAACTCCTTTTTGATTTGATTGTCGCGTGTTGGCACGGCGCCGCCGAACATCGGGAACGGCTCGCGCCCCAGAATGCGGCGGCCATTTTGTTCGGATTGCGGATCAACGCGGATCGCGCCGTGCGACGTCAGCACCCGGACATCGCGCGCAAAGCGTTGAATCGGATTTTTTAGCGACATCGACGAAGATCCGATCGTCTTTTGCAGCAGGGTGATCGCGTCTTCGCAAAGATTTCCCGCATACGCAAGGCTCAGGCTGAATTCGGATTCCTCTTCGATGCCGAAATCCAGGCCGGCCGCTGTTCTCGCGTCCAACTGGTCCGCGCAGCCCTCGATCGTCGCGGCCGCGACCTTGATCATGGCCAGGGATTTACCCGCGGCCACCTGGACGGACGCCATGTCTGCGATGGTGGGATAGGGCAGGCTGAACGGCTTGCGCGTCTGCGCCTGCTCCGCGAAGCACGCCAGCGCGCCACGGGCCATGCCCAAGGCGATGGCGATATTGGTGAGGGTTACCGTAAGCAGCTGGGCGAGGCCGCGCTGCTGGAAACCGGCGCCCTGGAACCGGTCGCGAATGAGCTGCATTTGTAGCGGAAATTCCGCCAGATCGAGGAATCGATGGTCCGGTACGAACTGTTCCTCGATGATCTCCAGACTGTTGCTTGCCGTGCCGGACAAGCCCATGACATGCCAGTCGTCGAGTATTGCGTATTGTTCGCGCTGGACCACGACGACGCCGCGGCCGGAACCGCCGCCGGACGCCGGGTCGTACTCGATGCCAAGCAATGCCCATTTGGCATGTTTGCAGCCGCTGCCAAAGGCCCAGCGACCCTTGACCATCCACCCTCCGTCGACCTTGCGCGCATCGCCGACCTTCGTCGCATACACGGAAGCACCAACGATGACCGGGCCGGCCCAGCCCTGGGTGTCGACGCGGACTTCCTCGATGACCTGGGGCTTCAGCGCGAGGAGGTTCTTCATGCCCACGCCGACGAAAGCGGCCCAGGCGGCGGAGCCGTCCGCCTCGCCAAGAATACTGATGATCTCGACGAGATCGCGCGCGCCGAGCGCATGCCCCCCCCATTCGATGGGCATTCCCATCTTGAAAATGCCGGCGTCCGTGATGGCGCGAAGCACATCGGGTGTCAGCGAACCGAGCCGTTCGCCTTCTTGCGCTTGTTCACGGATGAGCGGTATCAACGCGCGTACCTTGGCGGCGATGTCGCGGCCGGTATCGGTGATCCAAGGGGATTCCACGGAACCGGTCGGCACCATGGGCGGGAGGGGCGGCAGGCCAGTCCCGAGCGGCGGCCGGTCAATCTGGAGCTGTGACATAGCGAGTTTCCTTGCTGACGTTTTCAAGTGGTGTTGACTGTGACGCGTACTGTGCGGACCATCCCGCGAATTCGACGACCTGACGACCAACCAATTCGAGCTGATTGAGGACGGTCTGGTCATGACAGATACCGTCGGAAAAGATTTTTCCGCTCGTGTTGATGGCGGCCCCCATGGGCGTCGGCCAGCCACGTAGTGCACGAACGATCGATCGCAGCGCGCCGAGGGTGCCGCCGGTTGCTTGCCAGCCATAGGCGGTGGCGATCAGTCCGACGGGTAGCCCGTCCAGATAGACGCGCTTGTCCTTGGCCATTTCCTCGAGGTAATCAATGGCGTTCTTGACCAGACCCGAGAGGGTGCCGTGATATCCGGGGCTTGCGATGATGAGGCCATCCGCCGCGCGAACCGCCTCGATCAACGCCTTTCCTTCACCGTCGCGCGCGCTACCTCCCGGCACGTAATGCGGCAGGGCCAGCAGTGCCTCGCAGCCGAAGCGCTGCGTCCGGCCTCCCGCTGCCTGTGCGGCCGACAAGGCAATGGCCAGTGCCTGTTCCGTGGACGAGCCTTTGGCGGCCGTTCCGCCGATCCCGACGATAAAAGGCATGTCCGAAGACGTCTTCATGACCGGAAGCCTCCCTCGAACACCAATTCCTCCACCGGTCGCCGAGCGTTGGGCTGCTCGCGCTCCTGCAAGGGCGGGGGCAGCACGCGCTTGTCTCCCAGCTTGCCGATGGCGATTACCGTTTCAACCCGATAGGTGTCGGCGGGCACGTTGAGCGCCGTATAAGCGCGTTCGACGTCGAACCCGGCCATCGCGTGCGCATACCACCCGAGCCGCGTTGCCTGCAAGGCGAGGTAACCCCAGGCCGCGCCGGCGTCGAGCGAATGACTGTAAGAGGGAAGCGGCCCGGGAGCACCCGGTGGTTGCGCGGTGGTGGCCGATACCAGGAAGACCAGCGCGGAGGCCCGGGCGGCCCAGCCCTGGTTCATCGGCACGAGAAGATCGAACAGCGTCGACCACTCCGGCGTGTCCCGGCGGGCATAGATGAAGCGCCACGGTTGCGAGTTAAAAGAGGACGGAGCCCAATGCGCCGCTTCGAAGAGGGTCATCAGCTCTTGATCGGAAATAACGGCTTCCGCATCGAGCGCGCGAGGCGACCAGCGCTCGAGAAAGATCGGGTCGATGGCGTAAGTCGATGAGCGGTTGTTGGATGACAAAGACATAGTGGATTTTCTCTGTGTGAAGGGGATTAGCGCTGTGCCAGGCCGCCTGCGAACATGTTGAACGGCGGAAGACCCAGCACATGCCGTCCCGCGATTTCGGCGGCGGGGTCCCGACGGATGGCACCGTGCGTCAGCATTACCCGGGCGTCGCGCGCAAAGCGTTGAATGGGGTTGCGCAGACTGACTGTCGAGGAGCCGATGCAAAGCTGCATCTCGTCTATTGCCTCGCCACAAAGATTCGCGGCGTAGACCAGGCTCATCGTGGCAAGGGATTCTTCACGCGGCATGAAGTCTTCGCCGCGACGGGTGCGGGCATCCACTTCATCGGCGGTCTGCAGGATCAACGCCTCCGCGGCCTTGATCCGGGCGTGCACGCGTCCGGCGACAACCTGCGTTGACGCCATCGCCGCGACCGTTTCATAAGGGAGGTTGAACGGCACCCGCTTGTTTGCCTGTTCGATAAAGCAATCGAGACAGCCTCGGGCCATACCCAGGGTAATCGCTATATTGGCGAGCGCCGTCGACAGCATCGTTGCCAGCGGTCCCATCCGATACGTAAGGCCTTCGTATTTCTGCGGCAGCGCGCCCAGGGCGACCGGGAGATCGGCATGGCGGACAACGCGATAGGCCGGAACGAAGATCTCCTCGCGGGCGACGATACTGTTGCTCGAACTCGCGGCCATGCCCATGACATGCCAGTCGTCGAGGATCTCGTACTGATCCTTGGAGATCAGCGCCAAGCCGCGGACCGGCTTGTTCTCCTCTTCCCATTCGATACCAACAACGGCCCATGCGGCATAACGACAACCGCTGCCGTACATCCACTTGCCGGTGACCATGAATCCGTCACTGGTACGTTTGGCCTGTCCGACGATATTGGAAAAGATAGAGGCTCCCACCGCCGCGGGCCCGACCCAGTCCGGTATCTGTTTCCACACCTCGTCCACGGCTTGCGGACTGAAGGCGAGGACCATGCGGATGCCGGATGCCGCAAAACCGCTCCATCCCGCCGAGCCGTCCGCATAGGACGCAGAGGCAATCACCTCGACCAGATCGCGCGCGCCGAAGGCCGAGCCCCCCCATGCCGCCGGTAGCGTAATGCGAAAGAAGCCGGTCTTGTCCAGGGCCTGCAATGCCTCCGGCACGAGCGCCGTCGCTTTCTCGCTCTGCCACGCGGTGTCGCGCAAGAGCGGCGTCAACGCCATGATCGCGTCGCGCATCTTCACCGCTTCGGGACTGGCGCCGGGGGCGGGGGCATCGACGGGCGGTGCGCCGGGTCCGGTGCTGAAATCCACCGGCTTGCTGAGTGTGTTCATTTCATTTTCATTGGGGGTTGGACACGGCCTGATAGTGGCGCGCACCTGGTGAGGAACAAAGTCTCAGAGGGTTACGCGCGATCGACGACGGTCGCCGTACCTCCCGTCACAGATTGCCGTCGCATCGACGTCAATCTGTGACGTGATGTGACCTACGCCTGCGTGGCGCGATGTGATGTGAGCCAAAAAAATGGATAGAATGGGCCAATCCGAATGCACGATATGCGAGCACAGCATGGTTCCAAGTGTCGTCACGACCGTTGAACTGCAAGAGGAGCGCGTGACCACGGCGCTTCATGCTGTGCTGCAAAGCGAAACCTTCCGTCGCGCGAAGCGTCTGCGGGAGTTGCTGCGCTATCTGGTATCCGAGACGCTGGCGGGCCGGGGTGATCGTTTGAAACAATTCACGATCGCGGTGGATGCGTTTGGTCGTGATGGTGGATTCGACCCGCGGATTGAAACCAGTGTGCGTACCGAAGCCTGGCGACTGAGGACGCGGTTGGAGCGCTACTACCGGACCGAGGGCGCGATGGACCTGGTGCGAATTTCCTTGCCCAAAGGTGGATTCGCGCCGACATTCCAGTTCAAGACCGGAAGCATCGCGACGACGGCGACAACGACAGCGATGGCGGTGCGCTCGCCGGTGCGCGAACAGCCTCGGCCCCGGTTGCTGGTTTTGCCGTTCTCTGGCTTAAATATCGAAGACCCCTATCTGGTCGCGTCTTTCCACGACGAAATCAGCCTGTATCTCGCCAACCTGCCGAGTCTGGCCGTGCTATCACGCGGTTCCAGCCAGAAATTCGGCCAGGCGACGATGGATCTCCCACTTATCGTTCGTGCCTCACAGGTGTCCTACGTCATGGAGGGGAGCCTTTTCCGGCAGGGCAGTACCTATCGATTGAATCTGGGAATCGTCGACCCGATACGCGATGTGACCGTCTGGTCGGGACGCCATGAACAGCAAGTCGATGACATGATGGGTTTTCAACGGAAGGTGGCAACCGATGTTGCCGCTTCCGTTCATGCCTGGCTCGATTCCAAACCCGCCACCATGATGGGTGAGGACGAGATGGCGCCGCGTTATGTATTGCGGGATAACGTGCTGTTGCGAGAGTATTTGCGTGGCGCGATCCGGGATCGGACGGCAAGTGAACAGGTCGCCCTTGGATTGGGGCGTCTCACGTCCGGTTATGTGGATGAAGCGTCGACGATGTTCAACCAAGCGATCATGGCGAGTCCGGCGGATGGTCTGCCCCATACCGCGATGGGGTTGGGGCATCTTCAGTCCGGACGGCTGCGGGAGGCATTCGTGGCCGCGAAGCGTGGTGTGGAGCTGGCGCCGCGCTCTGCCTTCGCGCTTTCCTCGCTTGCCGCGATTTGCATGCATATGCGCGACTTCGACGACGCGATCATGTTTGCCCAGCGATCCGTGGCGCTGGCGCCGGAGTTCGATGCGGTAAAACTCTTGTTGGGCGACTGTTTTCTTTACGCAGGACTCCCCAAAACCGCCGTCGCGCAATTGGAGGAAACCTCTCGTCTCATGGACGAACATCCCATAGCGTTGGCGCATCTCGGCTACGCCTATGCCCAAACCGGACAGGAAGCCAAGGCAAGGGGGATACTGAACGTTCTACAGAACGATAGCGTAAACCCCGATGGCCCCAACTCGGCGGCGATGACCTTGATTCATGCTGGATTGCAGGAGGTAGAGCAGGCCTTTCACTGGCTGGATCGCACACTGATGTCGCGCACGCATATCCAGGAGTTGCTGCTACTCACTTCCCCGGCTTACGATATCCTGCGCTCCCACCCGCATTTCAATTCCCTCGCGGGTTCTCTTAAAGCGTCCTAGACCTTATCGCGGAAACGATCACGCGACCTTCTGTGACTTCCGCCCGCTGTTTCCCGTCGGTCATACTCCCCAACCAGCATCCTGACGCACCGACGTAGCAGGTGGCATTGGTCGTCGGCCATGCGGGGTAGCCTGGCGTGGCACCCATGGATGTGACGACCGCGCAGGCCTCATCGTTTTTGCGGTCTTCCGCAAAAACGATGAGGCCCGTGCTTATACGATGTAGTCATACGGAAGATGAAAAACATGACGAATCAACTCCAATCGACGGACCAAGCGGCGCGTAACCGGCAGCTCGTGATCGATTTCTATCGGCATGTGTTTGATGCCCGGAATCCCGCGGCGGTGAAGGATTTCGTGACGGAAGACTACCAGCAGCATAGTGCGCATCTGCCCAACGGCCGCGTCGGCTTGGAGGCGCTCGTAGCCGAGACCTTTCGCGGCCTGCCGCCCTTGCCGGTTCAGCCGGACCTTATGATTCCGCCGACCCTTCTCGTTGCCGAAGGCGATATCGTCGTGATCGCGGGCGCGTTCCCTCAGCCCGAACCGGACGATCCGACGCGCACCTATCCCTTTTTCGTGTTCGACGCATATCGTGTGCGTGATGGAAAGCTCGCTGAACACTGGAGCGGCATAAACAAGATCGCACCCCCCAAGCATCCGCAATAGCCTGGTGGACCGTCCACGCGGAAATGGACCTCGTCCGTGACCTGCGGGAACGCATGAGAAAATCTGAAACGGATGGACCTCGGATGGTAAGGAGACAGATCCCCCGCACCTCGCGGTCCATGGATCTGAATCAGGTGGTCCCGTCCGGGTGTGACCGATGCGACACAAACCATCGGTTGATTGCCGCCGCCCCTGCCGCGGCCAGAGCGGCCAACACGCTCCTTTTATTTTCGCCCTCTCACGTGGCGCCGCGCCACGGTCCGGCGTGATGCACGCCGACGTAATGCACGGTGTTGTATCAAACGGTATCTTAGAATCCGTGTTTTTCTGGCGATTCGCAACGGTCAGTTGACGCGATTTCCGAGATGGGGGCCACCCACGATGCCGCGCCATTTCTGGATGGTGTAAAAATACGTCGTGCCACGGCTGTATAGTTTTGTAACATTCGGTATAATCCCGCCGGTTTACCTGCACTATCGTGCAGGTTTGCACGCCCGTACCCGTTATTGAAGACACGCGGATGGACTTCGGGTTTATTGGCTCCCTGGCGGTATAGAGATGACCGATTTGCACTGGACCGTGCCCGTTGTGCGTTGGGCGACGGCACCGGCGACCTTATCACCGTCGACCGGCCTCGACTATATCGATCCGATGCTTCGTCGTCGTCTGTCGAACCTGTCACGCATGGCGCTGGTCGCCGCCGTGGCGTGTCTTCGCGATCCGGCGCCGGGAGACGAAGCAAGCACGAAGTCCGGCGAAGGCGCGCACGAATTGCCACGGCAACAAACGTTGCATCCGGCTGTGTCGTCGACGGCGGGCGCTCCTACGGGCGTACGCATGGTCTTTGCGTCACGTCACGGTGAGTTGCGCCGCAGTACCGATATCCTGCGCGCGATCAGCGCCGGCCAACCGGTGTCTCCCACCGCATTCAGCCTCTCGGTGATGAATGCGATGACCGGGGTGTTCAGTATCGCCCGGCATGACCGCAGCGCCTCGAGTGCGATGTCGGCTGGGCCGGAGACATTGGGCTATGCCTTGCTCGAGGGCTATGCGCAATACGTGAGCGATCCGACGTCTCCGGTGCTGGTGGTGTATGCCGATGAAACGGCGGACCCCATTTTTGGGGCGATCCAGGATGAGGTCGAGGGCGGCGCGGTAGCGGTTTTGATTTCCCGCAACGGACAGGGCTATCTGACGTGCGGCATGGTTTCCGGTGGCGCAGTGCCGGAGGGCGCGCCTTGCGCGACGCAGAGCGCGGCATTGCGCCAGACGCTGACACATGGCGGTGCAGCCGCGTGGCGTGGTGCCGCTGGCTACTGGACGTGGAGCTGGGTGGATGCGTGACGCCATGCTGGTCCGGTCAGGGCCTGTCAATCAGGGATGGCGTCTGCTGGCCACCGGGATGGCGTTTGTCGTCTTCGGCGTGAGCGGGGCGGCCTTCTCCGCGTGCTTCTTGCCGTTGATGTTCCTATGGCCGCATCGGGCGTCGCGGCAACGAGCGGTTGTTTTTGGGATTCACTGCTTTTTTCGCAGTCTGGTCGCGGTGTTGGGATGGTTGCGGGTCATGCATGTGGATGCGCGCGGCGTGGCGCGATTGCGGCAGCGGGGCCCGTGCATCGTCGTCGCGAATCATCCGACCTACCTGGACGTGATGGTCCTGTTGTCGATGACGCCGCGCGCATGCTGCGTGGTGAAGAAGGCGCATTGGGGCAACCCTTGTTTCTGGGGGATCGTGCGGGCCGCTGCGTATGTCAGCAATGCCGATCCCGAAGCCCTGGTACGCGACGGCGCCCGGCGACTGGCGGAAGGCTATACGGTAATTGTTTTCCCGGAAGGCACCCGTAGTCCAGGACCGGATCGTTTGCATGCCTTTTCGCGCGGTTTCGCGCATATGGCATTGCAATCGCATGCTGACGTGTTGCCGGTGCTGATGCACTGTTCGCCTCCGGCGTTTACAAAGCGTATGCGGTGGTATGACGTGCCGCCACGGGCTTTTACCGTCCATGTGCGTGTACTGGAACCACTTGGCATGGCGCGGGCCGAACCGGTGCGGCCGACACCGGAAGCAGTCGACCGGAAAGTCGGCACGCCGTCACTGGCATTGGCGGCGCGGCGTCTTACCGCGACGGTTGAAACCTTGATGTATCAGCGCTTGAAGGACCATGGATTCATTGAAACGTGAGTTGAAGCAGTTGTTGATCGATGCGTTGGACCTCGAGGACATGACCCCGGCGGACATCGATGATGATGTGCCCTTGTTCGAGTCCGATGGGATCGGCCTGGATTCCATCGATGCGTTGGAAATCGGCATCGTCTTGCGCAAGCACTACGGCCTGACGATCGCGGCCAATGACGCAAGCACGCATCAACATTTCCGGTCCATCTCGACGTTAGCCGCGATGATTGTGGCCGCACGGGCCTGTGGCGGCGCGACCTCTCCGGAGACGGCGGCGGCACGGGATAACGGTAATGGAGAAACGGTGTGACGGAACAAGAGATCCTCGATCGCCTTCGCGACATTTTTGAAGAGAATTTTGAGATAGCACCCTCCCGCGTCACGCCGGATGCGCATTTGTTTTCCGATCTCGATCTCGACAGCATCGATGCGGTCGACCTTGCGATCAAGCTGCAGGAATTGACAGGACGGCGGCTGCAGCCGGAGGAGTTCAAGGCCGTACGGACGGTAGGTGACGTGGTGCGCGCCGTGGAATCGTTGCTCGCCACGCAGCAATGATGCTGGCGGTGGCGCGTGTCGCGGTGCGGCTGGCCTATCCGGCACTGATCCTCGGGAGTTGGCATTGGGAAGCGCCGCGTCTGATGGGGCTGTTGCTGCTCGCGCTGCTGTGGTTACAGCGCGTGCTCGGCGGCGGCCTGGTCGGGAGTGCGTTGCGACGGATGTCGCCATTGGACTGGAGCGTTGCCGTTGCGTTGAGTGCCGCCTCCTGCGTGATCGCGTTGACCGGCGATGAACGGTTGCTGCGTTTATATCCGGCGTTCGTGAATATGGGATTGCTCGTCGCGTTTGCCGCGACGTTGCGGCGCGGACCATCGATGATCGAGCGCTTTGCCCGGCTGCAGACGCCAGATCTCGATCTGGCCGGCCAGGTCTATACACGCCGGGTCACCGCGCTTTGGTGTGTTTTTTTCGTCGCCAACGGTGGCTTTTCCGTCTATACCGCGTGTTCCTGGACCGTTGAGGCGTGGGCGCTGTATAACGGCGCCATTGCCTATTTGCTGACGGGGACCTTGCTGTTGGGCGAATGGCTATATCGTCGTTTTGTCGTGCGTCCCCCTGGCGAGGAGTCGCGGGCCGCGCGGGAACCCGGTCACCGTGATGGCACCGTCGGCGACAACAAGGGCGGGGCACGGGCATGAATCGCCTCCTGCCGCTGCACCGGGTATTCTGCACGACGCCAATCGAGGAGGCGCAAGATCGGCGCGCGTCTGATGCACCCCGCTTTCGCGCCGATACCCTGCTGTGTTTTGATAAAGGCGCCTGGTTGTCCCACGGCGATTTCGTCGCTGCCGGTCGCAAGGTGAGTGCGTGGGCGCGCACCACGGCGCAGCGCCCCGTGCCACGTGTGCTGATCTTCCTGGACGACCCTTTCGATTTTCTTTGTGCCTTGTTCGGTACGATGGCCGCCGGATGTCGTCCGGTGTTACCTGCGCACGACGCGCCTGCCTATTGGGACACGCTTGCAGCGGCCGATGCATACGATGTCGTATTGAACGCCGATGTGTATGCACGGATTCTGGGCGCCGCGGCCGATGATGAGCGACGCGCGGCGAGCGATTCCGACCGCGCCGGCGAGCGTGGCACCGACGTGCCGCGGCGCTCGGCGCGCGCGGTGCGGCGACCGTCGGACAGGCCGACGGTGTCGACGGATGGACCGATCGATCCCCATGCGGTGCTGACCTTGTTCACGTCTGGCAGTACCGGTGCGCCCAAACCCCTTCACAAGACATTGGCGCAACTCGATGCGGAAATCCAGGGGTTTGCCGCACAATGGGGCGATATATTCGATGAGGTGATCTGCCAGTCCAGCGTGCCGCACCACCATATTTACGGACTGACGTTTTTCCTGCTATGGCCGCTGGCGGCAGGACGCCCATTCGACCGCGCGCGGTGCACTGGTCCGGGGGATTGGCAGGCCCTGCCGCCACATTGGCCCCCGTCACGGGGCACCGATCACGTGGCGTCGCATTTCGGACGCCTGATCGTCTCCACGCCACCCCAGCTGTCACGTTGGCCTGCGTTGTCGGGCTTCGATACGTCGGCAGACACAGCGGTGCGATGCGCTTTCCTGTCGGCGGGCGCACCGTTGCCGCACGAAACGGCATGCGCGTATCTACGCACCTTCGGCGCGGCCCCGTTTGAAATCTATGGCAGCACCGAAACCGGGGCCATTGCGACGCGGCAGCAACGCCTGGGCGACCCCGACCCTTACTGGACGCCGTTGCCAGGACAGGCCGTCTGGCGTACCGACGCCGGTACCTTGGCGGTACGGTCCCCGCATCTGCTGGCGGGAAACGATCCGCTCATGGCGGATGAAGGTTTCCACACCGCGGATGCGGTCAGCTTTGTCGAGCATGTCGATAACGGCGATGGAGCGCGTGACGGCGGACGCGTGCCTGCCCGGTATTTTCGTCTGGAAGGGCGTATCGACCGCGTGGCGAAAGTGTCGGGCAAACGCGTGTCCTTGCCCGAAATCGAGCGGGCGCTGGCGGCGCATCCGTTTGTACTGGAGGTCGCGGCCGTTACGCTGACGAAGGCTGATGTCCGGGAGCGGGAGCGTGTCGGCGCGGTGATCGTGCTGCGCGACGCAGGTAGCGCCGTGCTCTTCGAACAGGGGCGGGCCGCCGTGGTGAAACCATTGCGACGCCATCTGTCCTCGCATCTGGACCCGGTGGCGGTGCCGCATTACTGGCGCTTCCTATCCGCGTTACCGTACGACGCACGCGGCAAGTTGCCGGCCATGCAATTGCGTGCGGTGTTCGCGCCGTCGGGTACGCTACCGGACGTGTTGTCTTATGCGTCGATGCCGACATCGGACGGGGTGGTGCGGTGGCGTTACACGCTGCGGGTGGTCGCCTCGCTGGTGCAGTTCGACGGGCATTTCCCGATCCAGCCGATTCTGCCCGGTGTCGCGCAATTGGATTGGGCCGCACGATTCGCCTGCCGCCATGTCGACGCACTTGCCCGTGTCCGGTCGGTCGAGCAGTTGAAATTCACGGCACCGATCATGCCTGGGACCACGTTGACCTTGACGCTGACGCATCACGCGTCCCGCGGCCGCGTTGCATTCGTTTTCGAATCCGAGGGGCGTTCTTGCGCCAGCGGCCTGCTTTACTATGGCGACGACGATGCGGCTGCCTTGGCTTTGGAGGCAACGCGTCAATGAGTGCGTGCCGTCCTTGCATCGTCATTCCGATCTATAACCACAAGGATCAGATCGGGCAGACCGTCGCGCGCCTGGCGGTGCATCGTTTGCCGATCATCATCGTCAATGACGGCAGTGACGCCGCGACGCATGCGGTGCTAGACGCGCTTGCCACGCCGCCGAACACCAATGCGTCGCCGCCGGTGACGTTGTTGCATCTCCCGCGCAATGGCGGAAAGGGCGCGGCGGTGATGGCCGGATTGCTGGCGGCGCGTATGGCGGGATTTTCGCATGCGTTGCAGATCGATGCCGATGGCCAGCATGATGCGGCGGACGTCCCGCATTTCGTCGCGGCCGCCCGTGCGGCGCCGGGGGCCGTTATCGTGGGACGCCCGGTCTATGATGATTCGGTGCCGGCGGCACGCCTGTATGGACGGCTGCTGACCAATGTCTGGGTCTGGATCGAGACCTTGTCCCTGACGATCCGCGACGCAATGTGCGGCTATCGCATGTATCCCTTGGCTGCGACGTGCGCGTTGATCGACACGGTGCGCCTGCCGACCCGGATGGATTTCGACATTGAGGTCCTCGTGCGCCTGTACTGGCGTCGCCTGGCGTTTGTGACGGTGCCCACCCGGGTCGTGTATGCCGCGGGTGGCCTGTCCCACTTCGACATGCTATGGGACAACGTTCGCATCAGTCGCAGTCATACGCGCCTGGTGTGCGGCATGCTATTGCGCCTGCCGGTATTGCTGGCGCACAAGGTGATGTCGCGGCATCGGGACATCGTGCCGACGTCGGACCCGGCACACCGTGCCGGATGGTGGCGGATGCGCGAGCGGGGCAGCGGGCTCGGCCTGGCGTTGCTGGCGATGAGTCAGCGGTGGTTGGGCGCGCGCGTGACACGCTGGTGGCTGCACCCGGTGGTGGCCTATTTCCTGCTGACCGGCCGGGTCGCGCGTGCGGCGTCGTTCGATTATTTCGCGCGGCTTGCGCGTCATACGGGCGGCACGTCGCCGGTACCGGGATGGGCCAGTACATACCGGCAGATGTTCGCCTTCGCCGAGTCGGGACTGGACAAGATGCTGGCCTGGTCTGGACGTCTGCCGATGTCGCGCGTCATTTTCGAGGACACCACCGCATTCGACACGCTGGTGCGCAGCGGCCGCGGCGCGTTGATCATCGGTGCCCATCTGGGTAACCTGGAGATGGCCCGGGCCTTGAGCACCCATGGTGGGCGCGCGCGCAGCACGGGTCAACCGGTACGCGTCACCGCGATCGTCTACACCGAACATGCCAAGCGCTTCAACGCGATGCTGGAAAAGGCCGATCCACGCTTTACCGCGCAACTGGTACAGGTAGACGATTTCGGGCCGCAGACGGCGATCATGATGCAGCAGCGCATCGATGCCGGAGAATGGTTGGTCATCGTTGGCGACCGGGTGCCGGCCCGCGAAGGCGGCAGAACCGTGACGGTGCCGTTCCTCGACGGCGGGGCGCCGTTCGCACAAGGCCCATGGGTCCTGGCGCATGCGCTGGCCTGTCCGGTCTATCTGTTTTTCAGTGTCAAGTCGCGTGGGCGATACCATCTGCACTTCGAATCGTTTGCCGAACGCATCGTGTTGCCGCGTACCGCTCGGCAAACCCATATCGCGACCTGGGCCGGGCGTTTCGCGGACCGTCTGGCAAACCACTGCCGCGCGGCGCCGTATCAGTGGTTCAATTTCTACGATTTCTGGGCTGGTGCCCGCTCACCTGGAGACAACTCGTCTGATGGCCGTTCATGACACCGCCAGTCGGAGTGTTCTGCTGAGTGCCAGCACGACGCTCGAAGTGCCGTTCCACGATGTCGACGCAATGTGCGTCTGCTGGCATGGACACTATGTGAAGTACCTGGAACTGGCGCGCGCGCTACTGTTGCGTCGCTTCGACTATGACTATCCGCAGATGCAGGCGTCAGGCTATCTCTGGCCCGTCATCGACTTGCATCTGCGCTATGTAAAGCCGGCGGTCTATGGCCAGCGTATCGTTGTTCGCGCGGATCTGCTGGAATATGAAAACCGGCTACGTATCGCCTATGAAATCCGGGATGTCGAAAGCGGTAAGCGGCTGACGAAAGGGCAGACGATTCAGGTTGCCGTGGAAGCGGCAACGCAAGCGCTGCAATTCGTCTCGCCGCCGATCGTTGGTGACAAGCTGGCACGGGCAAGAGGCGCGGCATGAAGACGTTTTTTCAACGCGTCACCGCTGCTTCGCGGCCGTTATTGGTATCGGCCGCGGCGTCGATCGTGCTGTTTTCATGGGATGCGCCGGTTCATGCGCAGCGCGTGCCGGACACGTCGCGCGCGCCGGGTCTGCCATCGTCCACGCAACCTGCCCGGCAATCGTCGTCCCAACAGCCCGATGCCCTGCTGGTTGGTCACATTACGGCGCAACTGGGGCAGTATCCCGTGGTCCAGGCGCGCTACACTCAGACGCAGACACGCGCGGCGTTGCGCCGTCCGCTGACGAGTGGCGGTGTCCTGCTGTTCGCCCGAGACAGTGGCGTGGTGTGGACGATCGATCGTCCGATGCATGCTGTATATACGATCACGGACCGTGGCGTGCGCCAGGTCGACGATGCCGGCGCCGATGCGTCGCCCGCACACGCGCCGCCCGCCGCCGCGGCGCAGGTATCGCGCATGTTGCGCGCGATGCTCGGGGGCGACCTGTCCGCGCTATATAGTCAATTCGATGTCAGCGCGCAGGGCACTGCCACGCGTTGGCGCATGCGACTGGTGCCGAACCAGCCGCAGATTGCCCAGGTCCTGCGTCAGGTCGATCTGGAAGGGGGGGACTTCGTGACGGCATTGGACATCGTCCAGGCGAATGGCGATACGTTGCAGTGGTCGTTCGCGGATCAGCACGCGCTCCCCGCCATCCCCGCACGTGAACGTGCCTGGCTGTCCGCAAGATGATGCGGGATCGGCGTCGTCGGGCGGCCTGGCGCATCAGGATGGTCTGGATCGCGCTGGCGGCCTGCGCCATCGGTTTCGCGGGTTGGCGGTTCTGGGTCGTGACCGATCCCGCGCCATTGCAGACCGATCTGCTCGCCTTGCTGCCTGGAAGCGCGGCCGATCCCGCCGTCGATCACGCGATAGATCGTTTGACCGATGCCGTCGGTCAGCGTGTCGTATTTATGGTCGAAGCCGATGATCCCACGCAGGCCCGCGCGGCGGCGCAGACGTTCGCCGATGCTTTGATGCAAGCAGGCGGGGCGGCGCCGTCGGCGCCGGGGCGTCACGCCGCGGCAACGTCGCCGCTTTTCACCAGCGTCATCGCAAAATTGCCCGCGTTCGATCTGTCGCGGGTCGGGGCCACGTATCTGCCGTTCCGGTTTGGTTTGTTGACCCCTGAGGATCGCGCCACGTTGCAACGCCTGGATGGCGCGACGGCGCCGGTCCGACAGGCGGCAATACGGCAATGGCTCAACGCGCGCCTGTACGCGCCGGAAGCGTCGGCGGGAGGCGGGGCATTGCAGGCATCGCTGGCCGACGATCCGTTCGGATGGTTGACCCACTGGTTATCCGCGCTGCCGCTCGCACAAACGCGCCTGCAGCTCGATCACGGTTTCCTGGTGACGCATGTAGGCCCCGCCGCGGGGGGAGCCCATGCCGCGGACACACGCATCGGTGTCCTGTTGTTTGCGACGCTGGCGGGATCCCCTTATGCCACGCAAACGCAGCAGGCGCTGATTGAAGCCGTCGCTTCCGGCGAAGCGGCACTGCGGCGGCAGCACGTACCGGGCCTCTCGCTGGCACGATTCGGCGCCGTGTTTTACGCCGAGGCGGCGCGCGCGTCGGCGCAGCGGGAAGTACATCTGATCGGCCTTGCATCGCTGGCCGGTATCGCGTTGTTGATGGTGTGGGTGTTCCGGTCGCCGCGCTTGTTGCTCCTGGGGTTTCTATCCACGGCATTAGGCGTGCTGTTCGCCATCGACATCACGCTTGCCATCTTTGGCCAACTCCATCTGTTGACACTGGTCTTTGGCGCCAGCCTGATCGGTGAAGCGGTGGATTATTCGATTCAGTACTTTGTCGCGTACTTCGAGCAAGGCGCGGCGGCAAGCGGGATACACGATGACAGTGCGGGCGGTTCGGCCCGCGAGAACACCCCGGCACGTCGCGCGGCGCGGGTGGTGCGGCCGGCGTTGACGGTGGCGCTGGCAACAAGCCTGCTTGGCTATGCGGTGTTGGCGGCGGTCCCGTTTCCGGCGCTGCGCCAGATTGCGTGTTTCGCGTTTGCCGGCATTGCCACGGCATTCCTGTGCGTGCTGACGCTGCTTCCCACGCTGATGCCGCGATTGCAGGCACCGCGCGCCGCATCGCGAACCGCGCTCTTTGCACGCGCGGGACGCGGGCTGACGTGGGCGTATCGCATGCTGCAAGCGGGGCGCGTCTGGCCGGTGGTCGTTATCCTGATGGTGCTTGCCGCCCCCGGTTGGTGCTTGCTTCACAGTGACGACGATATCCATCTGCTGGTGCAGCGCGATCCGCGTCTGCTTGCACAGGAAACCCGGATTCGCAACGCATTGGGGAGCGACGACAGCACGCAGTTCTTCCTCGTGCGGGGTCGCGATGACGAGGCCGTGTTGCAAGGCATGGCGCGTCTCGATGCGCTGTTGCACGAGAAAAAAACACTCCCTTCATGGCAAAGCCTCACCGCGTTCGTGCCGCCAGCAGGCACGCAGCGTGCCGACGCGGCACTACTCGATCGCGTGGTTTTCGACGATCCCGCCGTGTTGCGGCATATCCTGATCGACGCCGGATTACGAGACGATGTGATCGATCGCTGGCTGGCGGCGCATGCCGCGTCCGAGGCGTCCGCATCGGACGGTGCATTGGTACGTGCGTCCGAGATGGCGCATGGCGCGCGCCCGGTTCTGCAGGTGCGGGATTGGCTTGCCGCACCGTGGTCGCAACCGTATGCCCATCTATGGTTGGGCGCCTTGGGCGGCAAACCGGGCGAGCCTGCCACGCCGGCCGCCGTGATGCCGTTGCAAGGGGTGAGCGAGGACAATGTCGCGGCACTACGGGAGATCGCCGCGCAAGCTGGTACCGCGGACATCCGCGTCGTCTTCGTGGACAAGGCGCGCAGCGTGTCCGCGCTGTTCGGCGCCTATCGGGTGCGCGGCGCATTTTGGCTGCTCGGCGTATCGGTGTTGATTCTGGGCTTGTTATCATGGCGGTATGGCGTGGGCGGCGCGGGACGGGTGTTGCTGCCCACCGCGCTGTCCGTTGGTGTCGTCCTGGCGGCGTTCGGCTATCTCCATCAACCGCTGACGTTGTTCAATGTGCTGGCGTTGATGCTGGTTTTCGGCGTTGGCGTCAATTACGCTGTCTTCCTGCGCGAGGGATGCATGCGGCTGGCGCGCGGCATGTCGCGCACGTCAGCGGAAGCCGATGTCGCGGCCGACAGTGCATTGGGCGCGGTGTGGGTGGGCGTGTTGTTGTCCGCGGCCACGACGTTTCTGTCGTTCGGTCTGCTGGCATGCAGCGCGATGCCGGCATTACGCAGCTTTGGCCTGACGTTGTCGATAGGCATCGGGGTGGCGGTGGTGTTGTCGCCCCTGGGGATGCCATTCGATCCTGGCCGGCGTTCGTTGTGGAATAAAGCGGCGCGCGGTGTTGCCGGTGCGCGCGACGGTGCACGGAATGTCTAAGCTATGAGCGCTATTTTTACGCCACCGGTATATTTGCGCGCGCTGGGCCTGACCAATGCGCTGGGCTGCGGGGCGGACGCCGTGGTGGCCTCGGTGCGGGGCAACGTGGCGCCCGGCATGGGGTTAGCGGATACGCTGACCGGTCCCGCCTATGTCGGCAGGGTGCTGCGGTTGCCGTCCTGGGAGGCGGCATTGCACGCGCTCGATGCCGGCTTGCCTGACTGCACCGCGCGGCCGTCTTTCGCGCAATGGCAGGCGGCGTTGTCCCGTTACGACTGCCGGCATAATCGGATGCTGCTGGCCGCGTTGCTGCAGATTCTCCCCGAGACGGCCGCCGCGATCGAACGCTTCGGCGCGGCGCGCGTGGGTGTGGTCCTCGGCACCAGCACCTCCGGCATCGAGGCGGCCGAGCGCGCGTTCCAGGCGCAATCGCCGGCGGGCACGCTGCCGGCAAGCTTCGATTACCGGCAGATGGAAATCGGCTCGGCGGGTCCGTTGACCGCGAGCGTGCTGGGGGTGCGGGGGCCGTCTTATACGCTGTCGACAGCCTGCACGTCCAGTGGCAAGGCCATTGCCGCGGCGCGCCGCTTGTTGCAACTGGGACTCTGCGATGCGGTGATCACCGGCGGTGTCGACTCGCTGTGCGAATTGACGTTGCAGGGTTTCGGCTCGTTGGCCTCCACTAGTCTGACGCGGTCCAATCCCTTGAGCGTCAACCGCAACGGCATCAATATCGGTGAAGGGGCGGCACTGTTCCTGATGTCGCGTGAAGCGGGCGGGGTGTGGCTGGCCGGCGTCGGCGAGTCGAGTGACGCGCACCATATCTCGTCGCCGGACCCGGCCGGTGTGGGCGGCGAACTGGCATTGCGCGCGGCGCTCGACGATGCGGGCATCCCCCCCGGCGCGATCGGCTATGTGAACCTGCACGCCACCGCCACGCCGAAAAACGACGAGATGGAAGCGGCGATGATGGCGCGGGTCTTTCCTGGGGGTGTACTCACCAGCGGCACGAAGCCCTTTACCGGCCATATGCTGGGTGCCGCATCGGCGACCGAACTGGGTTTGCTTTACCTGATGCTGTCGCGCGACGACATGCCGATGCCGCCCCACTGCTGGGATGGTCAGGCCGATCCGGCGCTGCCATTACTGAACGTCGTGCGGCCCGGTCAATTTCTTGCCCGTCCCGATCCGTCGGCACCGCATGGCGGGCGGCGCTTCCTGATGAGCAACTCGTTTGCCTTCGGTGGTAATAACGTCAGCTTGATCGTGGGGGACCGATGACGTCGTTTCCACCGATCATCGATTGCTTGCCGCATCGGGGACCGATGCTGCTTGTCGAGCGGATACTCGCCAGCGATGACGACACGATCCAGGTGGTAGCGCAGGTTGACGCAATGGCCTGGTATGCCAACGCGGACGGCGCGATGCCGGCGTGGATCGGCGTCGAGCTGATGGCGCAGTCGATCGGCGCGCACATCGGGCTGCGTGCGCTGTCAGGCAAGTCCGCGGCGCGGCCCGGTGTCTTGCTGGGTACCCGACGCTACACCATGGCCGTGCCTTGCTTTGCCGCCGCGAGCCGGCTCGTCATCGAGGCCGAACGGGTGCTGTGGACCGAGGACGGGCAGGGCGCCTATGCCTGTACGATTCGTCCCTTTTTTGACGGTGCGGCGCGACCGGTCGCGTTGGCCGAAGGGGTGATCAAGGTATTTCAGCCCGCCGATTTTGCGGCATTCAGCAACAGGAGTGAAAGGCAATGAGCCGACGCGTTTTGGTGACTGGCGCGAGTCGCGGTATCGGCCGCGCGATAGCGTATCGATTAGCGGAAGACGGTTTCTCCCTGGGTGTACATAGTCGTGTTGGCACCGCGGGCGGTGAAGCCGTCGCGCAAGGCATCATTGCTCAGGGCGGCAGCGCGCGCGTGGTGCAGTTTGATGTACGCGATCGCGCCGCCAGCCGTACCGCACTTGAAGCGGATGTCGCGGCGCATGGTCCGTATTACGGCATCGTCTGCTGTGCCGGCATCACGCGTGATGCGGCATTTCCCGCGCTGAGCGGCGATGACTGGGACACCGTCATCGAGACCAGCCTCGATGGTTTTTACAACGTCGTGCATCCCTTGACGATGCCGATGGTGCGGGCGCGTGGTGGCGGGCGCATCGTGACCATCGCGTCCGTATCGGGTGTGATGGGCAATCGCGGCCAGGTGAATTACAGTGCCGCAAAGGCGGGGTTGATCGGGGCGACGAAGGCCTTGGCCGTCGAGCTTGCCTCGCGCAACATCACCGTCAATTGTGTCGCCCCTGGTCTTGTCGATACGGGGATGCTGGATGGCATCGCGGTCGAGCATGCGCTGAAACAGGTGCCGATGAATCGTATCGGTGATCCGGCCGAGGTGGCGGCGGTAGTTGGTTTCCTGATGTCCGATTCGGCCTCGTACGTGACGCGCCAGGTGATTGGCGTCAACGGTGGAATGATCTGATGAACGGTTTGCGTACCGCGACCCTGTCGCCCACGGCCAGCAACGGGCGCCGGCGGGTGGTCATCACCGGTTTCGGCGGCGTCACGCCTTTTGGAGACAATTGGGAGGTCATTGCACAAAGGCTGGCCGAGGGACGCAATGCCGTATGCCGCTACGATGCCTGGGACGCGTTCGACGCGTTGCATACACGGCTGGCCTGCCCGCTGCCAGATTTCACCGTGCCGGCCCATTACCCGCGCAAGAAAACACGTGCGATGGGACCGGTGTCGTTGTACGCGGTGCGCGCCAGTGAGTTGGCGCTCGCCGACGCCGGGCTCGGCGATGGCGGCCCGCATGACGTGCCGATCGCCGATGGGCGGATGGGCGTGGCGTACGGTTCGTCGTCGGGGTCGGTCGAGCCAATCCGCGCCTTTGGCACGATGCTGCAGAGCGGGTCGATGCGCGACGTCACATCGAATACCTATGTGCAGATGATGCCGCACACCGCGGCGGTCAATGTCGGCCTGTTCTGGGCGCTGAAGGGGCGCATCATCCCCACGTCGTGTGCGTGTGCATCGGGCTCCCAAGCCATCGGCTACGCGTACGAAGCCATTGCGCATGGGCTGCAGGACATGATGATCGCGGGTGGGGCCGAGGAATTGTCCGGACCCGCGGTGGCGGTATTCGATACGCTGTACGCCACCAGCACGCGTAACGATGCGCCGGCCCTGACGCCACGCCCGTTCGATCGCGACCGCGATGGCCTGGTCGTCGGCGAGGGTGCCGTGTCGCTGGTGCTGGAAGCGTATGAACACGCGGTGGCGCGGGGTGCGCGCATTCATGCGGAGATCGTGGGGTTCGGTTCGAATTCGGATGGTGGCCATATGACGCAGCCGGCCAGCCCGACCATGGCGGTCGCCATGCGTATCGCGTTGCGCGATGCGGGCCTGCCACCGTCGGCGATCGGTTATTTGAATGCGCACGGTACGTCGACCGATCGGGGTGACCAGGCGGAATGCGAGGCGTCGCATGCCGTATTCGGCGAAAGGATTCCAGTGAGTTCGCTCAAGAGCTATGTCGGCCATACCTTGGGTGCGTGTGGTGCGCTGGAAGCCTGGTGGACGATCGAGATGATGAATCGGGACTGGTTCGTGCCGACTTTGAATCTCGATCACGTCGATCCCGCTTGCGCGCCGTTGGATCACATCATTGGCGCGCCGCGAACGATGCGGATCGACTACGCGATGAGCAATAACTTTGCATTCGGGGGGATCAACACGTCGCTGATTTTCGCGCGGGTCGACGGCGGCGCCCAGGATGGGCGTGCCGTCGTGGGACCGGGCGCCGCGACGACTTCCGGTCGTGACCACGATGCCGCAGGTCCAGGCCCGGAGGGTGTGCGGTGACGTCGAACGCACGGCGTGTCGCCGTTACCGGCATCGGCATTCTGTCCTGTCTTGGGAATACATGCGAGACGGTATCATCGGCACTCCGAACCGGTTATTGCGGCATCGAGGCGATGCCGCAATGGCATGCGCGTGGCATGGGTTCGCAGATCGCGGCCCGCGTGCGGCTGGACGGCATGACGCCGTTCGCGCGCCGCTACGAACGGTTCATGGGTGATACGGCGCGCTTCGCCTGCCACGCCGCCCGCCTCGCATTGATCGATGCGGGCCTCGATGCGCAAGCGCTGTGTTCGCCGCGTGCCGGTGCCGTCATCGGGTCCGGCAGTGGCGCGCTGCAGGCCTATGACGATGCGATGGCGCTGGTGGGCACGCGCGGCGTCGAGCGCGCGTCGCCGTTCATCGTGCCGCAGGTCATGGGCAATACGGCGTGCGCCAGCGTGGCGCAGGTTTTCGGCATCGAAGGCATCACCTATGCGGTCTCGGCCGCCTGCACGACCTCGGCGATCGCGCTCGGCCAGGCCGCGGAATTGATCGCATGCGGTGCGCAGGACGTCATGCTGGCAGGCGGCAGCGAGGCCTTGCATGACAACACGGCCCTGATGTTCGACGCGATGGGCGTGTTGTCACTAGGATTCAATGCCGCGCCCCACACGGCATCACGCCCCTACGACAGCGCGCGGGACGGGTTCGTGATTGGCGAGGGGGCGGGCGTCTTGGTGCTCGAGTCACTGACCCATGCGCAAGCGCGGGGCGCCAGGGTGCTCGCGTTGCTCGATGGTTATGGTCACAGCACGGACCCCGGCGGTTTCGTGTCGCCCGGCGCGGCGGGTATCGCCCGCGCCATCGGGACGGCGTGGGCGGCCACGGATCACGCGCTGCTCGATTACATCAATACCCACGCGCCGTCGACGCCGCAGGGCGATTTGGCGGAAGCCGAGGCGTTACGCCGGGTCTTCGGTAGCGCTGGCGGGATACCGGCTTTTTCATCGACGAAGGCGTTCAGCGGTCATACGCTGGGAGCCTGCGGTGTACACGAGGCGATCTATACGTTGCTGATGATGCGCGACGGTTTTATCGCCGGCAGCATGGGGCCACGGACGTCCGGCGTGGTCCCGCCGTGCGATCCGGTGTTCGCCGATCTGCCACTGGTCACGCAGACCCGTGCCGCACGCATCGCGCGGGCCATGTCGGTATCGTTCGGTTTTGGCGGCAGTTGTGCCGCCCTGTGTTTTACGCGAGAAGAGACTGACGAATGAGTAGCGCGATACAAACCGTGGTGGACAGTAGCGGCGGCGTCGGGCAGGCACCCCGTGCCGGGGTCGATGTCGATGTAGCGATCATCGGCGCCGGCCCCGCGGGTGCCGTGGCGGCCGCGTTGCTGCGGCGCGCCGGGCATGGCGTGCGCGTCATCGAGCGCCAGCATTTCCCGCGATTCTCCATTGGGGAAAGCCTGTTGCCGCAGAGCATGGCGTATCTCGAGGCTGCCGGCATGTTGCGCGCCGTGGTCGAGGCGGGCTTCCAATACAAGAACGGCGCGGCGTTTTTCCGGGGCGACCAGTATGCTGCCTACGATTTCCGGGATAAGCATTCCGAAGGATGGGGCACGACCTATCAGGTAGTGCGCGCCGATTTCGACCATATCCTGGCGCAATGCGCGGCACGGCAGGGGGCCGATGTGCGCTATGGCGAGACGGTCACCGCATTCCATGGTGGCCCGACCCCGATGCTAGAACTAGTCGATGCCAACGGCCGTGCCGATACGGTACGCGCGCGTTTCGTTCTTGATGCAAGCGGTTTTGGTCGCGTGCTACCGCGCCTGCTCGATCTTGAAACGCCCACCGGTATGCCGGAGCGTGCGGCGCTGTTCGGCCATTTTGTCGAAGGGCGGGCGGCACGGGAAAGCGATCGGACGAAGATCGGGGTCCATGTTCACCCTGTGCATCGCGATGTCTGGTTCTGGCGCATTCCGCTGTCCGACGGCCGATCGTCGATTGGCTGCGTCGCGGCCCGCGCGTTTTTGGTGCCCGCCGACGGGGTGCCGTTGGCGGATCGCTCCGAAGCGGAACAGGACGCGTGGCGCGAAAGCCGCTTGCGTGCACTGATCGGCGAGGAACCGATGCTGGCACGACTGTTCGATGGTGCGACGTTACGGATGCCTGTGCGCACCTTGGTGGGCTATTCCGCGAACGTGGCGCGGCTGCATGGTGATGGCTATGCGCTGCTCGGCAATGCGGGGGAGTTCCTGGACCCGGTATTTTCTTCGGGCGTGACGATAGCGCTGCGCTCCGCTTATCAGGCCTCCGTGGTATTGGATCGACAACTGCGTGGGGATACGGTGGACTGGCACGCAGACTACGATGTGCCCTTGCGAAAAGGCATCGATACTTTCAGGGCCTTCGTGGAACGGTGGTACACCGGCGAATTGCAGGACATGATTTTCTACAAGGCGCAGACGCCGGCGATCCGGCGAATGATCAGTGCCGTGCTGGCCGGTTACGCATGGGATGAAAGCAATCCGTACGTGCGTGATCCGGTGCGTCGGTTGAACGCATTGCATCAGATCTGCACGATGTCGGAGTAGGTCAGGCGAGGGGGGCAAACGCCTCACGCAATGTCACACAGCGCCATTGCCGCGCGGCAATCGCCTGCAACACGCGCGGCAGTACGGCGAGCGCGACCGAGGTCCCGTCAGTCGGCAATCGCGCCGCGCCGCGGTCGTGCAGCAACAGGATGTCTCGGGGCGCCACGCCCTCGAGCAGGCGGCGCGTCACGACATCGGTCGAGGTTTCGCGGGTATCAAATCCGCGGCGCGTCCAGCTCGCCAGTCGCAGATCGGCACCTTGCAGGATCGGGTCCAGGAAAAGGTTGCGCAAGCCGGCGGGGGCGCGAAAAAACACCGGTGCCTGGCCGGTCAACGCCTGTAGTGTGCGCTGGCCTTCCCACACTTCGCGGCGAATCAGCGATGGTGGACTGACCGAGAAGGTATGGCGGTGGCGCTGGGAATGATTTTCCACGCCATGCCCTCGCGCAACGATATCGCGGACGATACCGGGATGGCGCAATGCGTGTTCGCCGATGCAGAAAAACGTCGCCTTGGCGCCGGCAGCATCGAGGAGGTCGAGAATCCGCGGTGTGTCGTCCGGGTCCGGACCATCGTCGAACGTCAACGCGATCGCATCGCGATTCGCCGGAGTATCAGGGAGTTGGCGCAGATTGGGGCCGAGCAACGTGGTACGGGGTAACAGGCCGGCGGTCGTGACGGTTGCGTGATTCAGCAATGTTCCGGCCAGCCACCAAGGCCAGGTGCCGGGAGCGATGGCCAGACCGAGAAGGGCCGCGGCGTGCCAAGTATAGGTAGCATCCACTACGAAGGCACGCCGGGTGACGGGCCAGAAACGCCGGTCCTGCGGGGTAACGAACGTCTCGGGGGATTCGGGCGAACTGCTCATGGGAGAGGCCGCATGAAAAAAAGGCCTGCATTTGCAGACCTTTTTCAAAATTTTGGTGCCCAGGAGAGGACTCGAACCTCCACACCTTGCGGCACATGGACCTGAACCATGCGCGTCTACCAATTCCGCCACCTGGGCCAAAAACCGCGAACCAGGAAAGTGTTGGTGCCCAGAAGAGGACTCGAACCTCCACACCTTGCGGCACATGGACCTGAACCATGCGCGTCTACCAATTCCGCCATCTGGGCCAACTAAACCTGCCGCGCTTCCAGCTTTACCGCTTTTCGGTGCCTCGTGCCCCGTCTTGCGGAAGGAGGTGATTTACCGAGCCTCGCGCACTGCAACCCGTTGATTTGGTGCCGCGTTTGCTGAGAGAAGCGTATTATATAGATCGAACTTTTGGTGTCAACATTTTCTTTGCGATGACGCGGTATTTCGGCAATAGGTTCTTGCCAGTCGTCGTATCTGCCGTCCGTCCGCGCGGTGCAATCAGGCGGATACCCGAAAGCACGGGGCAATTCGGACCCTGATGGTAGAATGTGCCGATATAGTTCGTGCCGGGGCACGGGGTACGCGCAGCGCGTGCCGCCACCGTGAGCCATAACCGGCACGCCGACAGCCGATTCAGATTAGGTACGACACATCCGCGTGAAAAGCCGACAAGCCCGGGAAAAGATCACCGATAAGCCCGCCGACCAGACGGCTCGGGAGCAGGCCCCAAGACATGGCGCCAGACCAGCCCCCAAGCAAGCCTCGACGCAGTCGCATCAGCCGACGCATCATTCAGCGAGCAAACCGAGCATGAAATCAGGTCCCAAGCCGGGCCGTTCCTTCGGGGACAAGTTCGCCCCGCGTCCCCCCGTGAAATTCGCCTATACGGTGCCGAGCCGCGAGGAAATCCTCGCGGTGCTGCGCGCATCCAGCACGATATTGACGTCCGAAGGCGCGGCCGACGCGATGTCCATCAAGCTCGAGGAGCGTGATGGTTTCTTCAAGCGCCTTAACGCGATGGAGCGTGACGCGCAGGTTCACATCGACGCCAAGGGTCTCGTCCATCCCGCAGCCGCATCCAGCTTCACCGCGGGGCGTGTGCAAGCGCACCGGGACGGGTTCGGCTTCCTCGTGCCCGACGACGGCAGCGACGATTTGTTCCTGTCGCATCAAGAGATGTCGAAAATCATGCATGGCGACCGCGTGTTGGCGCGGGTGACGGGGCAGGACCGTCGCGGTCGCCCGGAAGGGCATGTCGTCGAAATCACCGAGCGTGCGATCAAGCGCGTGATCGGTCGCGTGATCAACGAGAACGGTACCTATGTCGTGGCGCCCGAGGACAAGCGCATCGGTCGGGATGTGATGATTGCCCCGGGCGGCCTGAATGGCGCCAAGGCGGGGCAGATTGTCAGTCTGGAGATCACCGACTATCCGAGCCGCCATTCGCAAGCCAGCGGGAAGATTGTCGAAGTGCTTGGCGAAGTGGATGATCCGGGCATGGAAATCGAGATCGCGGTGCGCAAGTATGGCGTACCCCATCTGTTCTCCGATGCGGCCCTGGCACAGTCGTCCAGGCTGCCGGACGACGTGCAGGGGCATGATCTGCACGACCGTGTGGACTTGCGTGACGTGCCCCTGGTGACGATCGACGGCGAGGACGCGCGCGACTTCGATGATGCGGTCTACTGTGAACCGATCAAGATTGGTCGCGTCAACGGTTTCCGTCTGCTGGTCGCGATCGCCGATGTCTCGCATTACGTGAGACCGGGCGCCGCGCTGGATGCGGATGCGATCGAACGCAGCACGTCGGTGTACTTCCCGCGACGCGTGATTCCGATGCTGCCGGAGAAGTTGTCGAACGGGCTGTGCTCGTTGAATCCGGACGTCGACCGCTGCGTGTTGACCTGCGACATGATCATCACGGCGAAGGGTGAGGTCAAGGCGTACCAGTTCTATCCGGCGGTCATTCACTCCGCGGCGCGTCTCACGTATAACGAAGTGGCGGCGGCGCTGTCCAATACAAAGGGTCCGGAAGCGGCGAAGCGGGCCGCCGTGCTGCCGCAACTGCAGAATCTCTATGCGGTCTACCGTGCCTTGCTGGAAGCGCGGCAGCAGCGTGGCGCGATCGATTTCGAGACGACCGAAACGTACATCGTATGCAATCCGCAGGGCAAGATCGAGCAGATCATCCCGCGCACGCGTAACGATGCGCACAAGTTGATCGAGGAGTGCATGCTGTCGGCGAACGTCTGCGCGGCGGACTTCCTGAAGCGCAACAAGCACCCGGGCCTGTACCGTGTCCACGGTGGCCCGAACGCCGAGAAGCTCGAGAACCTGCGCACGTTCCTGCGCGGTGTCGGTCTGACGTTGAACGGTGGCGATACGCCGCACGCCAGCGATTTCGCTTCGTTGATCCTGCAGATCAAGCAGCGGCCGGACGCGCCGATGCTGCAGACGATGCTGCTGCGCTCGATGCAGCAAGCGGTCTACAGCCCGGAAAACGTCGGCCATTTCGGCCTGGCCTACGAGGCGTACGCGCACTTCACCAGCCCGATTCGCCGGTACCCTGATTTGCTGACGCACCGCGCGATCAAGGCGATCCTGGAGGGCAGGAAGTATGTGCCGGACGCCGGCGATGTCGCCTTGAATACGGCGATGTCGATGAAGGTACGCAAGCAGAAGCCGGGTGCGAAGGCGAGCGAAGCGAACGATGCCGCGAAAAAGCCCAAGGGGGCGAATGTCGCGATTTGGGAATCCTTGGGACTGCACTGTTCGTCGAACGAGCGGCGCGCCGACGAAGCCTCACGCGACGTGGAGGCTTGGCTCAAGTGCTATTTCATGCGCGATAAGCTGGGTGAGGAATTTGGCGGGTCGATCAGCGGCGTGGCACCGTTCGGGGTATTCGTCACACTGGATTCCTTGTTTGTTGAAGGCCTCGTGCACGTGTCCGAACTAGGGAGTGACTATTTCGAATACGACGAGGTTCGCAACGAACTGCGCGGTGAGCGCACCGGTATCCGTTACGGTCTGACGGACCGGGTCCGGGTGCAGGTCGGCCGGGTCGACCTCGATGCACGCAAGATGGATTTCCGTCTGATTCGCGATACGCCGGACGCGGGTGGCCCCGCCGGCAAGATGGGCGGGCGTAACAAGACGGGCAAGGCCGGGAAGGGCGGCAAGGGGGGCGGCAACGGTCATGCCGGTAACGGCGGTGCACGGATCGACAGCGCTGTCGTGGCCACCGGCAACGTTCAGGTTTTGACCAGTCCGGTCACCTCGCCGATCGCGTCGTCACCCGTCGCGACGGCTACACTGCCCACACCTGCCATGCGTTCCCAGCGCGTCGAACAGGTTGAACAAGTCGCACCGATAACGGCGGCGGCGCCTGCACCTGTCGTGGCAGTGGCGCGGCCGGTTGTCGCATCGGCGCCCGACGTCGCACCCGCCAAGAAGGCCGCGGTGAAAAAAACGGCCGCGAAGAAAGCGGCAGTGGTGGAGAAAGCCGTGGCGAAGAAGGCGCCGGCGGAAAAGGTTGCCGCAAAGAAAGCGGCTGTCGTGGAGAAGGCGTCGGCAAAGAAGGTGGCGGCCAAGGCAGTGGACCAGGTGTCCGCAAAGAAGGCGGCGAAGAAGGTCGTCGCCGCCGATAAGGTGCCGGCCAAGAAAGCCGCGAAGACCGGAGAAAAGCGTGCCGCTAAGGGTGCTGTTGAAGCGCCCGTGCCAACGGCAAAGGGTGCGAAAGCACCGGCCGCCGCGAAGAAGGCAACGCGTGGTCGTGCCAGGCAGGGCAGTGCGGACGGGGATCTGTTCGCCGACCTCGACGCGCCAGCCTCCGGCTCGACGTCGGCGCGTGGCGGCGCCGCGCTGGGTGCCGGGGATGGTTTGGCGGTGCATCCGAAGTCGGCGCCAGCCAAGCGTTCACGCGCCAAGCGGACCGTATAAAGCGCGTTGCCCGAGGGCACGCGGTATCACTGACCCACGCCGGCATCCCGTCGGACGTGGGTTCATTTCTTTTTGACAGCAGCAGGTATCGAGCATGGCGAAGTCCAGGGTCCTTTATGGTTTTCACGCGGTCACGGCCCGGTTGCGGCATGATGCGGCCAGTGTCGAAGAGATTTATTACGAATCGTCGCGGCGTGACAGGCGCATGCTCGACTTCCTGAAGAGCGCGAAGGAAACGGGTGTGCGCCTCATCGCCGCGGACGGCGTACGTCTGACGAAGATGACGGGCGGTCGTGATCACCAGGGCGTGGTGGCATTGGCCGCCGAGGCGCCGCTGGCGCAGTCGTTGACGGAACTGCTCGATGTCGTCGAAGGGCCGCCGCTGCTGTTGGTACTCGATGGCGTGACCGATCCGCACAACTTGGGCGCTTGCCTGCGCGTGGCGAATGCGGCCGGCGCGCACGCGGTGGTCGCGCCGCGCGACAAGGCGGTCGGCATCAACGCGACGGTGGCGAAAGTTGCCAGCGGCGCCGCGGAAACCACTCCGTATATCATGGTCACGAATCTCGCCCGTGCACTGCGCGAGTTGAAAGATGCCGGTGTGTGGATCATTGGCACGTCCGACGACGCCGTGCCGAGCGTGTTCCAGACCAAGCTCGAAGGTCCGGTCGCTATCGTCATGGGTGCCGAAGGCGAGGGCATGCGACGCCTGACCCGGGAGACGTGTGACGAGTTGATGCACATTCCGATGCGGGGAAGCGTCGAGAGCCTGAATGTCTCGGTGGCAAGCGGCATCTGCTTGTTCGAGTCGGTGCGGCAACGGATGGTGGCAACGCCAAAGGCCTGAGCGCGTGGCATGCGGTGTGGAAACACGCTGGACACAAGGGCAGCGAATGCGCGACGCGGCACGATGCGACGCAAACGAACAATCAGCAGGGGCGACAATAATGGATAAAGCCAAGCAGGATGAGTTGAAGCGCTGGGTGGGTCAGGCTGCCGCGGACTATGTACTGAAATCGGTACCCGAAGGCGCCGTGGTGGGGGTGGGTACCGGCTCGACCGTGAATTGCTTCATTGACGCCCTGGCGCCACACCGTGCGCGTTATCGCGGAGCCGTATCAAGCTCGGTTGTGACCACACAACGGCTGAAGGACCATGGTTTTCTGGTGATCGATGCCAACGACGTCGATTCGCTGCCTATCTACGTCGACGGCGCCGATGAGATCGATGCTGCTGGCAACATGATCAAGGGCGGCGGTGGGGCGCTGACGCGGGAAAAAATCGTGGCGGCCATGTCGCCGACTTTTCTCTGCATCGCCGATGAATCCAAGCGCGTACCGGTACTGGGTGGTTTTCCGTTGCCGGTGGAAGTCGTGCCGATCGCGCGTGAGGCCATCGCGCGCCGTTTCATCGCGATGGGCGGCACGCCCGTGTTGCGTACGCAAGCCGACGGTAGCCCGTTCACGACCGACAATGGTCAGCAGATTCTCGATATCACGGGATTGCGCATTGACGCGCCATTGGCGTTCGAGCGGCAGGTAGTGGAATGGCCCGGGGTGGTGACGGTGGGGGTGTTCGCGCTGCATCGCGCACGTATCGGCATGTTTGCCACGGCGCAGGGCGTGGAAACGGTCGACTATGCCTGATACGGACGGGTGACGGTAAGCACCGGCAGCGTTGCCGGCACTGCCACCGGTTATTCGGCGCTGGGCGGCGGAACGAAACCGGTAGCGGTATCCGCGCCTTCTCCGAAGAAGTATTTTTCGGTCTGCTTCATCAGATACTGACGCGCGCGGGCATCGGCCATGTTCAGGCGGTTCTCGTTAATCAGCATCGTCTGCTGTTTCAGCCATTCCTGCCAGGCCTCTTTCGAGACGCTTTCATAGACTCGCTGACCCAGTGGCCCCGGCACTGGAGGGAAGTCGAAACCTTCCGCGTCCTTGTTCAGTTTCACGCAGTGGACGATTCGCGCCATGATGTTGCTCCTTCTTTGATGGTTCCAGCTATTCTCACAGCTGCTTGATGAGCACCAGCGAGCGGCGCTGCCAGTTGTACAGGCGCCGCCGGTCTTCCGGCAGATCGTCGACCGAAGCCTTGACAAACCCACGTTTCAGGAACCAGTGCTCGGTACGGGTGGTCAATACAAAAATACGGTTCAGGCCGCGTGCCCGTGCCCGTTGCTCGATACGTTTCATCAGTCGCTCGCCGTCACCGGAGCCTTGCGCTTCCGGTGACACGGTTAGGCAAGCCATCTCGCCAATCTTCTCCTGCGGATAGGCATACAATGCGACGCAGCCAAACAAGACGCCATCGTGTTCTATCACGGAGAAGTGATCGATGTCGCGTTCGAGCTGGTGCCGATCGCGACGTACCAACGTGCCATCGTTCTCCAGGGGTTCGATCAACTGGATGATGTTGGCGACATCGTCCGGCGTCGCTTCCCGCAGGCTTTCCAGATTGTCATAAGCGACCATCGTGCCCACGCCGTCGTGTGAGAACAGTTCAAGCAGAATCGAGCCATCCAGCGTGTACGGAATCAAATGCGCGCGCGGCACGCCGCTGCGGCAGGCTTTCACGACATGCTTCAGGCAAAAGCCGACGTCATCGTCCAGTGTGGCGCTGCCGTCGTGATGCGCGTCCCGCAGCCGCTGGGCATCGTCCAGTGACAGTTCATGCACCAGCGTGCCGTCCGGGCTCAGGACGCCCGGTTGCTCGGTGATGAAAATCAGCTTGTCCGCACGCAGTGCGATGGCCGTCGTGGTGGCAACATCTTCCATCGCCAGATTGAACGCTTCGCCCGTGGGTGAGAAGCCCAGTGGCGACAGCAGTACAAGCTTGCGGTTCGCCAATGCCTGGCGAATCGAGTCGGCATCCACCTTGCGGACAATGCCGGTGTGCTGAAAATCCACGCCATCGACGATGCCGACCGGACGCGCCGTCACGAAATTGCCGGAGACGATCCCTAGGCGTGCGTGCGCCATCGGTGTGTTCGGCAAGCCCTGGCTGATGGCGGCCTCGATGTCCAGGCGGACTTCACCCGCTGCTTCCTTCGCGGATTCCAACGCCGGCGGATCGGTGATCCGCATGCCGCCAGCAAATTGCGACTCGAGGTTGCGCAAGCGCATCGAGTCCTCGACTTGCGGCCGGCAGCCATGAACGAGCACGATCTGCATACCCATCGCATGCAGCAGCGCCACGTCCTGGATCAGCGCGTTCAACGCGCCATCGCGGACCAGCTCGCCGCCGAATGCGACGACGAAGGTCTTATTGCGAAACGCATGGATATACGGTGCGACCGCGCGCAGCCAATCGACGAATTGCGCCTGCGTCGCCGCCTCGGCTTCCGCGGAGGGGCGATATGCACCGCCGGACGCGGCGGGAGATGTCGCCGCGATCGACGCGGGTGTTACGGCAACAGGGCGTGCGGGCATGGTGGACACGGTGTCGTGTTCCGGTGTGGGCACTGATTGCGGCGACGTTGGCGCTTGCGCTGCGCGGGGCGTGCTGGGGAGAGGGCGAAGCGGATCGGTCACAGCGGCGGTATCAGTGGCGATGGAATTACGGTAAATGGCGTGGCATCGCTCGCGCGGACGCCGGTGAATGAGCCGATGGGCGTTTGCGGCGCACGGGCAGCGGCGGTGTGGGCCGCATGGCGCGATTATAATGCGCTGCTATGTCGAATGCTGCCAAACCTGATCGCCCGCCGCGCGCCACTGCGCCCACCGCCCCCGAAACCGCATCGGCGCATGCCGTGCGGCCGCCCATGCCTGACGCGCCCGCCGATCGCCCTGCCGACGCCGGGGGTATCGCGCGCCGGGCACGTGGCGCTGCCGACTTACCCGCTGGCGCGCCTGGCGAAGGCGCACGGCGTGATCCAGACCGTCGTGGCGCGCGGACCGATCCTGCAGCGTCCCCGGCCCGGAGCGCCCCGCCCGCCAACCCGGTAGGCGTCATCACTTTTCCCGAGGCGCTGCCGGTCTCTTCGCGCCGGGAAGAGATCGCACGTGCCATTGCCGCGCATCAGGTGGTCATCGTCAGTGGCGAAACCGGCTCCGGCAAAACCACCCAGTTGCCAAAGATCTGCCTGGCGCTCGGCCGAGGTCGCGGCGCCGGGGGCACGGGTCTTATCGGGCATACGCAGCCGCGTCGTATTGCCGCATCGGCAACCGCGCGACGCATCGCGGACGAATTGCAGTCGCCGCCTGGCGAGATCGTCGGCTACAAGGTGCGGTTCAACGACACATTGTCGCCGGGCGCATCGGTCAAATTGATGACGGACGGTATCCTGCTCGCGGAAACGCAGTCGGACCCCATGTTGCGTGCGTACGACACATTGATCATTGATGAGGCGCACGAGCGTAGCCTCAATATCGATTTCTTGCTGGGCTACCTGAAGCAGTTGCTGCCCAAGCGGCCCGACCTGAAAGTGATTGTCACCTCCGCGACAATCGACGCGGCGCGTTTCGCGCGGCACTTTGGTCGTCCGCGGCGTCCCGGCGAGTCCTCGCCACAGCCGATGACGAACGTATCCGCGGAGGGTGCGCCAACGCGATCCGTCAAGTCGGCCCAGGATCGCGACGGCCGGCCCGTCGCGCCCGAGGACGATATTATTCCGGCGCCTGCGATCGAGGTCAGCGGGCGTCTGTATCCCGTCGAAATCCGTTATCGTCCGGTTCAGCCAGACGGTATGGGGCCGGCCGGTGTCGCGGCGAAAGGCGATACAAAGGCGCAACCCGGTGAGGGGCGCCGCACGCCGACGAACGCGCAGCGCGAGGCGGCGGGGGATAGCGCGCGTGGCACCCGCCGCGCCGAGCGTGATTTGATCGATGCCATCGTCGACGCGGTGGACGAACTCGCGCGCGTGGGCTCCGGTGACGTGCTCGTATTCCTGCCCGGTGAACGCGAAATTCGCGAGGCCGCGGAGGCGCTGCGCAAGCATCATCCGCCGCATACGGAGATCCTGCCGCTGTTCGCGCGGCTGTCCGCGGCGGAGCAGGAGCGCGTCTTCAAACCGTCGAACGCGCGACGCATCGTACTGGCGACAAACGTTGCCGAGACCTCCCTTACCGTGCCGGGCATTCGCTATGTCGTCGATACCGGTCTGGCGCGCGTCAAACGCTATTCGTATCGCAACAAGGTCGAGCAACTGCAGGTCGAGCCGGCATCGCAGGCTGCGGCGAACCAGCGCGCCGGCCGTTGCGGACGGGTAGCCGATGGTGTTTGCATCCGTCTCTACGACGAAGCCGATTTTCAGTCGCGGCCGCGTTTCACCGATCCCGAAATCCTGCGCTCGTCGCTGGCATCGGTGATCTTGCGGATGAAGTCGCTGCACCTGACCGATATCGAGAGTTTTCCGTTTCTGGAGGCGCCTACCGGCCGCGCGATTGCCGATGGCTACCAACTATTGGCGGAACTGGGCGCGGTCGACGATGACAACCGCCTGACGAAGCTGGGGCGAGAGTTGGCACGGCTGCCATTGGACCCGCGGGTCGGCCGGATGATCCTGGCGGGACGGGACAGCGGTGCGTTGCGTGAGATGCTGATCATCGCATCGGCACTTTCGGTGCAAGATCCGCGCGACCGGCCGCTCGAAGCGCAAGAAGCGGCGGACCAGGCGCATAGGCAGTTTGCCGACGAGCGCTCGGAATTCCTGGTCTGGCTGAACATCTGGAAATGGTTCACCGAAGCGGTTGAACACAAGAAAACGAACCGGCAACTGATCGATCAATGCCGTGCGCGATTCCTGTCGCATCTTCGCTTACGCGAATGGCGCGATGTGCACACGCAGTTATTGACGGTGGCGCGTGAGCAGGGCTGGCGTCTGGGCGAAGCCGCGGCGACCTACGAGCAGGTGCATCTGGCGCTGTTGGCCGGACTGCTCGGCAATATCGGCATGCGCGCCGAGGACGAGCCCCACTATCTCGGCGCGCGCAGTATCAAGTTTCATCTGTGGCCCGGTTCGACGCTCGGCAAGAAAGCTGGAAAATGGGTCATTGCCGCTGAAATGATCGAGACCACGCGCTTGTATGCGCGGTGTGTCGCCCGGGTGGAACCGGAATGGATCGAGAAGGTCGGGTCCCATTTACTGCGCACGTCGCTCTCCGAGCCGCATTGGGAAAAGAAGGCGGCCCAGGTCGTGGCGTTCGAGCGCGCGACGCTATACGGCTTGCCGATCTATCAGCGCCGACGGGTTGATTTCGGCAAGCGCGACCCGGCCCGGGCGCGCGAGCTGTTCATCCGCGGCGCGCTGGTCGAAGGGGAGTTCGACACGCGGCTGCCGTTTTTCGCGCATAACCGCCGGCTGCTGGCGGACATTGCGCAACTCGAACACAAGTCACGACGACAGGATGTGCTGGTCGACGACGAGCTGATTTTTGCATTCTACGATCAGCAGATTCCGGCCGATGTCTGCACCGCGGTGGATTTCGAGAAATGGTATCGCCACGCGGGGAGTGCCGTGGGCAAAAACGGGTCGGGCGGGAAGACCGACACCGAGGGTCATGCCGGTACTTCCGCAGAGCCGGGCCAGCCGGCGACAAAACGGTTGTATCTGTCGCGTGACGACCTGATGCGGCACGAGGCGGCCGGGATCACCACCGACCTGTTCCCGAAACGGGTGGCCATTGCCGGTCAGGACATGGGGTTGTCGTATCACTTCGAGCCGGGTTCGCCGCGTGACGGTGTCACGCTGACAATCCCCCTCTTTGCGTTGAATCAGGTGGGCGAGCGACGTTGCGAATGGCTGGTGGCGGGGATGCTGAAGGAGAAGGTGCAGGCCTTGCTCAAGTCATTGCCGCAAAAGCTGCGACGCCATTGCGTGCCGTTGCCCGACTATGCGGCCGGGTTCCTGGACCGGCATGCGCCGCGCGTGTATGGCAGTGGCAGCACGATGGTGGCGGAGGGTCTCGTGGACGCGTTGTGCGCCGATATCCGCGCGCTGACACAACAATCGATACGACCATCGGATTTCAAGCTGGAGACGCTCGCGGCGCACTTGTTCATGAATTTCAAGCTCGTGGACGAGCACGGCCGTCAGTTGGCCATGGCGCGTAGCCTGTCCACGCTGCGCGTGGAATACGGCGGTCAGGCGCAACAGCAATTTGCGCAGATCGCATTGGCCAGCACGGTGGCCGAGTCGGCCGACGACGATGGCGACAACATGCGCGATGCCCGCGATGGCGCGGGCAAGCGTGGCTTACTACGGGGTAACTCAGGGAACGTCACGCCGCGGTTGGGCACCGGCACGTCGGCTGCAACCGCCATTGTGGGAAATGGCGCGCGTGTTTCCGCTGACGCCGGTGCCTCAGCGGCTTCCGGCACCGCGCTGTACGATAACCTGACGAACTGGACATTCGGCAAGTTGCCCGAACTGCTGGAAATTCGTCGAGGTGGCAATACCCTGTATGGCTATCCGGCGCTAGTGGATCGCGGGACGCATGTCGAAGTGCAGGTATTTGACTCGCCGGAAGAGGCGGGTACGACCCACCGCATCGGCCTGCGGCGTTTGTTTGCGCTGCAACTGCGAGAGCCGTTGAAGTACCTCGAAAAGAATTTGCCGGGACTGCAGCAGATGGCGATGCAGTACATGTCGCTCGGCACACAGGACGAACTTCGATCGCAATTGCTGGATTGCGCGATTGAACGCGCCTGTTTGGTCGAGCCGCTTCCGGACGACGATGCCGCGTTTGCGGTCCGTCGCGACGAAGGGCGGGCGCGGTTGTCCTTGCTGGCGCAGGAGGTGTCGCGGTTAGTCGCAACGATCCTGACGGAGTACACCGATGTCAGCAAAAAACTGGCGCAGGCGAAAAGTTTCGGTGCGCCGCACGACGACATGTTGCAGCAATTGCGCGCCTTGGTTGGCAAGCGCTTCATCGCCGAGACGCCCTACGCGCAGTTGTCGCATTTCCCACGCTATTTGCAAGGCATTGGCGTGCGCTTGACAAAACTGAAGGCCGATCCTCAGCGCGACGCGCGGGCGAGTCTTGATATGGCGCCATTGCGCACGCAATATCAACGCATGGCGTCGCAATGGCGGGCGGGTTCCGATCCGCGGCTGGAGCAGTTCCGCTGGTTGCTGGAAGAACTGCGCATCTCCTTATTTGCGCAGGAATTGAAGACACCCATGCCGGTGTCCGTTAAACGTCTGCATAAGGTGTGGGATGCGCTCCAACGGTGAGTTTCGACAAAATACGGAAGTCATCGCGTCGCTGGCGCGTGCGATTTCCGGCTTCTTTAATCCACGTGTCTGGTGGTTGACGGTGGCCCCATTCGTCATGTCCGCGGCTATCTGGGGGCTGTTGTTATACGCCGGTTGGGAACGCGCCACCGGCTGGGTGCGCGCTTTTCTCGCGCAGTGGCCGGTACTGGACGGGGTCGAACGGGCGATCGCGTTTATCGGATTAGGTGGGTTGCATTTGGTGTTCGCGCCGTTCCTGGTTGTTGCCGTCGCCATTCCATTGATTGTCGTCACGATTCTGCTCTTGATCGGCGTGACATCGATGCCCGCGGTGATCGCGCATCTAAGCCGGCGCCGCTTCGCCCATCTGGATGCACTGCACGGCGGCAGCCTGCTGGGCAGTATCGGCTACGGAACGTGGTCGACCCTGATCTTTGTCGTCCTGATGATCGTAACGTTGCCGTTGTGGTTCGTCCCCCCATTCATGGCGATCGTGCCCCCGGCGCTGTGGGGCTGGCTCACCTACCGGATGATGAGTTACGACGCACTGGCGTTGCACGCTAGCGCCGACGAGCGGCGCAGTCTGTTGCGGCGTCATCGCACGCCGTTGCTCGCGATCGGTATTGTTTGTGGTTTGCTGGGCGCGGTGCCGGCACTGCTGTTCGCGACGTCGGCGATCACAATCGTATTGTTCCCGGTCATCGCCTTGATTTCCGTATGGCTCTACGTCGTGATCTTCGTATTCTCCGCGCTGTGGTTCGGGCATTACTGCTTGCGCGCGCTGGAAGCGCTGCGTGAGGAAACACCGCCCCCGGTCAGGCAAGTCCGGGATGCGTGAGGTATGCTGGAAAGTCTGGCAGAACGCGCTGTCCTTATCCTTGGGTTTCCGGCATGGCATTCGGCATCATCATCATCGGCGACGAGATTCTTTCCGGCCGTCGCACGGACAAACACCTGTCGCAGGTGATCGGTTTGTTGGCCGCCCGCGGCCTGTCATTGGATTGGGCTGAATACGTTGGCGACGATCCCGCGCGGATCACAGCAACGTTGAGGCGGACGCTCTCGGGCGGCGATGTGGTGTTCAGCACTGGCGGCATTGGCGCGACGCCGGATGACCACACGCGGCAATGCGCCGCCGAGGCGCTTGGCGTGCCGCTCGCGCTGCATGACGCCGCGAAGGCGTTGATCGTGGAGCGGATGCGAGACATGACGGGCCACGCGCAGCCCGATCTGGCGCTGCCGGAGAACCAGCAGCGGCTGAAAATGGGTGAATTTCCCGTGGGTGCCGCGATCATCCCGAATCCGTACAACAAGATTCCTGGTTTCAGCGTTGCTGATCACCACTTCGTGCCGGGCTTTCCAGTCATGGCCTGGCCAATGATCGAATGGGTGCTGGACACGCATTACGCGCATTTGCATCATGTGGACACGCGTGTAGAACGATCGATCCTGGTGTTTGGATTGGCCGAATCGACCATCGCGCCGTTGATGCGCCAGATCGAGACGACGTTTCCGACCGTAAAGGCGTTCAGCTTGCCCAGCGTCGGAGATGCCCAGCGTGGTGCGCTGTATGCGCGACACCATATCGACCTCGGCGTAAAGGGCGATGCGGTATCGGTAGAAGCGGCCTTTGCCGTTCTCCGCGATGGCATCACTACGCTAGGGGGGGAAATGGTCGAGGCCCCCTCGGCCGGCAAAGGCGGCTGACACGCGCCCAGATTCGCGCGGCGACTTGCGGTCGCCGATTTTCGGCACGGCACACGGCACACGGCACACGGCACGCCCCGGCGTAGCGTCTGTCGTTCAGCCGTGCCCGTTGCGCGCGCCTTCTTGGGGGCGGACTCGGCGGTAAAAGCCGTCGTCGCGATCACGCTCCGCGCCAGGGCAGGCCACGCCAGCACCAGCCGCCCACTGATTTGCGGTGACCGGCGGTGTCCTTGTCCCCCTCGAACCCTTCCAATACGTCGAACACGTGGGAGAATCCGTGTGCGGCGGCTAATTGCCCTGCTGCCTTGGAGCGTACGGCGCTACGGCAAAGCATTAACACCGGCCGATCAGCACCAAGCGCACCGCATGCCCCGCGAAGCATCTCGATAAACGCGTCGTTGCGCGCGCCGCCCGGCCAGCCGTTCCACTCGATATGCGCATACTGGTCCCGCGGAATGTCCGGTTGGCCGACCCAGGTTAATTCCGCCAGCGTCCGGACGTCCACCAGCAAGGCTTCGGGCGTGAGCTGAAGGAGGCCAAATGCCTCGTCGGGTGTCAATGCGCCGGCGTACGACAAGCCGGCCTCCTTGCCGCGATTTGTACCCCGCGCCAGGATTGCTGCGGCGGTATCGGCCTGGGGAGATGAAGCGGACGCGGGGGCGGCAGGGGACGAGCTGGAAGCGGTCATCGTGTCATGTCCTGGGGCAAGCCGCGTTGCATCGAGTCGTCATCGATCCGTCATGCCGCGCGGTCAGTATGGTTGAGCGTATTCTAGCAACGGCTCCGTGGCGCCGAAAGCAGGCTAAGTGGCGAATGCGCGCCCAAAATTGGTGCAATATCCATTTTGGTGCGCGAATATGCTCTATATAGGTGCGTAACGGGTTTATCATGGGGCGTGCGATGTGCGGAATGTCGATGCACGCGGCGATGGACAAAAAAAAACGTAGTGGCCGCGCCGGGATAGCGCGCCCACGCCTCGTTGCGGTGCATCGGGCACGCTTCATGCATTATGGGTTCTATCCGCCCGGCGTGTTGCCGGACGGCACGTGTGCGCCGCACTCGGGCGTGGCACGAATGCGGCAGGCGCGCGGCATCCGTCGGGCAACACAACGCAGAACTGGCAACAACAACCTGCAGTACCTCACGTGCACACACGTGGCGGCGACGTATCGCCGCTGCAATGGTCTATCTGGAGATATGTAATGAGCAAAACCGTGGCCGACGTCATCAAGCTCGTCAAGGACGAGGACGTCAAGTTTGTCGATTTCCGCTTCACCGACACGAAAGGCAAGGAACAGCACGTGTCGGTGCCGGTGTCGGCATTCGACGAAGACAAGTTCGAGAGCGGCCACGCTTTCGACGGTTCCTCGATCGCCGGCTGGAAAGGTATCGAGGCGTCGGACATGTTGTTGATCCCCGACGCATCGACTGCCTTCATCGACCCGTTCTATGAAGAGTCGACACTGGTGTTGTCGTGCGACGTCATCGAGCCGTCGGATGGCAAGGGCTATGAGCGCGATCCGCGCTCGCTGGCAAAGCGCGCGGAAGCCTACCTGAAGAGCTCGGGCCTGGGCGATACGGCGTACTTCGGTCCGGAGCCGGAATTCTTCATTTTCGACTCGGTCCGCTGGAATGTCGATATGCAGGGCTCGTTCGTGTCCATCGGTTCGGAAGAAGCGCCGTGGTCGTCGAAGGCCAAGATCGAAGGCGGCAACACCGGCCATCGTCCGGGCGTCAAGGGCGGGTACTTCCCGGTGGCGCCGGTCGACACGTTCCAGGACATGCGCTCGGAAATGTGCTTGCTGCTGGAAGCCGCTGGCGTGCCTGTCGAAGTGCATCACCATGAAGTAGCGGGTCAAGGTCAAAACGAATTGGGCACGAAGTTCTCGACGCTGGTGCAACGCGCGGACTGGACGATGCTGACGAAGTACATCGTGCATAACGTCGCGCACACATACGGCAAGACGGCAACGTTCATGCCGAAGCCGGTCGTCGGCGACAACGGCTCGGGCATGCACGTGCACCAATCGATCTGGAAGGATGGCAAGAACCTGTTCGCAGGCGACGGTTATGCAGGCCTGTCCGAATTCGCGCTGTTCTACATCGGCGGCATCATCAAGCATGCCCGTGCGCTGAATGCCATCACGAACCCGACGACGAACTCGTACAAGCGCCTGGTTCCGGGCTTCGAAGCGCCGGTCAAGCTGGCGTACTCGGCACGTAACCGCTCGGCATCGATCCGTATTCCGCACGTCTCTAATCCGAAGGGTCGCCGTATCGAAACGCGCTTCCCGGACCCGATGGCGAATCCGTACCTGGCATTCTCCGCGCTGATGATGGCCGGTCTGGACGGCGTGCAGAACAAGATCCATCCGGGCGAGGCTGCCGACAAGAACCTGTACGATCTGCCGCCGGAAGAAGATGCGAAGATCCCGACCGTGTGCGCGAGCCTGGACCAGGCACTCGAGGCTCTCGACAAGGACCGCGAGTTCCTGACCCGTGGCGGTGTCTTTACGGACGGCATGATTGACGCGTATATCGGCTTGAAGATGGATGAAGTCACGCGTTTCCGCATGACTACCCATCCGGTCGAATTCGACATGTACTACTCGCTCTGATCGAAGGTCGGGCACGGGGGCGCGGTTTTCTAGGCCTGCCACCGCCCTTCCGTCCGAGATCCGGTACCGCGAGGCGCCGGGGTCCGATGTCAGTTGAATCGGCATCCGACCCACGGGCGCCACGCAACGAAAAAGGGGACGGTGGTGTGCCGTCCCCTTTTTCGTTGCGTGATGGCGCGTGCGTGCCACTGATACCACCCGGAAACCAAGGCTTCGATTCTCCGATGGTACTGAAGACTCTTATGCGAGGACGCAAGTCCCAGACTGAAACGGCGGCGACGTCCGTCGCCCCTGCCAATGCCAGTGGCGTTGCTGCGCCGCAGGCCTTGTGCGATGCTGGATTGTTGCCAGGCCTGGAGGCGTTGCCGTCGGTCGTGCTGGTCCTTGAGCGCAGTAGCTGGCGCATCGTTTTCGCCAATCTCGCTGCGGAAGCATTGCTTGAATTGTCTCGCCGGCAATTGACGCAGATGGCCTGGCGGGATCTGTTCACAAGCGACCTCGGTCCGCTTGAATCGATCACCGCATTGAGTCAGGATTATTTCCAGGCAACGCATCTGGACGCCGTGATCGAGCGGCATGGTCACGAGCCATTGCGCGTGTTGGCCGTGCTGGGCGTATTGGAATCGGTCCCCGATTACTTGCTGGTGGAAGTTTTCGAGAACGAACAGAAGTTGCGCAATGACCGAGAGGAACGCATCGCGGACCTCTCCGCCGCCAACAAGCAGTTGATCCGCAACCTGGCGCACGAGATCAAGAATCCGTTGGGCGGCATACGGGGCGCCGCGCAGTTGCTCGAATTCGAACTGAATGGCAATGCGCGCGAACTGAAGGAATACACGCAGGTCATCATCAAGGAGTCGGATCGGCTGCAGACCTTGGTGGATCGTTTGCTGGAGCCGCATCGACATCCGCATATCGTTCGCGACGTAAATATTCACGAAGTCTTCGAGCGCGTGCGGGCGGTCATTCTCGCCGAATTCCCCCGCGGCTTGACGATCGAACGGGACTTCGACGTGTCGGTGCCGGATCTGCGCGGTGACATGGAACAATTGATCCAGGCCGTATTGAATATCGTACGGAACGCGGCCGAAGCGTTGCGTGTGCAGATTACGGAGGGCACGGCGGTGATTGAATTCCGGACGCGAATCGCGCGGCGGGTGGTCATCGCGAAGCGCCAGTGCAAACTGGCATTGGATTTGCGTATCACCGATAACGGGCCGGGCATTCCTGACGAGATCCGGGATCGCATTTTCTACCCACTCGTATCAGGTCGCGAAGATGGTAGTGGTCTTGGATTGACGCTGGCACAAACCTTTGTTCAGCAGCACGACGGGTTGATCGAGTGCGAAAGCCGGCCCGGCAAGACCGAATTCCAGATCCTGTTGCCATTGAACTACTGAAGATTATGAAACCGATCTGGATAGTAGACGACGATCAATCGATCCGATGGGTTCTCGAGAAAGCCCTCGCGCGGGAGAACTTCGCCACGCGTAGCTTCAGCAATGTGCGCGATGCGATGATCGCGCTGGAGACCGATCGTCCCCAGGTCCTCGTGTCCGATATCCGGATGCCGGGTGGCTCGGGATTGGACCTGTTGCAACGGGTGCGCGAGCGGGTACCGGGTTTGCCGGTCATCATCATGACCGCTTTCTCCGACCTCGATAGCGCCGTGGCGGCGTTTCAAGGCGGTGCGTTCGAGTACCTGGCGAAACCGTTCGATATCGACCGCGCCGTGGAATTGATCCGGCGCGCCGTGGAGGAAAGTCAGCGTGGTGAACATCACGACGACGAACGGCCGACAGAAGCGCCAGAAATGCTGGGCCAGGCCAGCGCGATGCAGGACATGTTCCGGGCAATCGGGCGTCTGTCCAATTCAAGTGCGACGGTTTTGATCACGGGCGAATCCGGGACCGGCAAGGAACTGGTCGCCCGCGCCTTGCATCGCCATAGTCCGCGCGCAAATGGTCCTTTCATCGCCTTGAACACCGCGGCCATTCCCAAGGACCTGCTGGAATCCGAACTCTTCGGCCATGAGCGTGGCGCTTTCACCGGCGCGCAGGCAATGCGGCAGGGGCGCTTCGAGCAAGCGGAAAACGGCACGCTGTTTCTCGACGAAATCGGCGATATGCCGTTCGATTTGCAGACCCGCTTGCTGCGGGTGTTATCCGACGGACAGTTCTACCGGGTTGGCGGACACAACCCGCTTCGGGCGAATGTACGGGTGATCGCGGCAACGCACCAGAACCTGGAGACGCGTGTACGCCAGGGCATGTTCCGGGAGGACTTGTACCATCGACTCAACGTGATTCGCCTGCGGCTGCCGCCCTTGCGGGAGCGGAGCGATGACATCCCGTTGCTGACAAAACATTTCCTGCTGAAAAGCGCCCGTGACCTCGGGGTCGAACCAAAGCGCGTCACCGACGATGCGCTGGGGTATCTGTCGACGTTGCCTTTCCCGGGCAATGTCCGGCAATTGGAAAACCTGTGCAATTGGTTGACGGTGATGGCGCCGGCGCAGACGATCGAGGTCAAGGACCTGCCTGCCGAAATGCGTTCCAGCGGTACGCAGGGTACGGTAAGCGCGAGCCTGGGCGAGGGCGGGAATGCCCTGAGCAGCGGCTCGGGCGCGCCCGTCTTGCCGGCTGAGCCCGGTAGTGATGCGGGCGCGTTCGACAGTCTGTCGCCTAACGTCGGCAGCGGCCTGGCAGCGGCTAGCGCGAGCACGGCAAGCGACGGCGGAGTGATGACCGGTGGTGGGGTGGGTGATCGCGCGGAGAGTTGGGAGAGCAGCCTGCGCAGCGAGGTTGCACGGCTGTTGCGCAGCAGCGCACCCGATGTGATGGATCAGATGACACGCCGTTTCGAAGCCGCCGTGATCAAGGAGGCATTGGATTTCACTCGTGGCCGAAAGGTCGAAGCGGCCGAGCGGCTGGGCATCGGTCGTAATACGATTACCCGTAAAATCCAGGAACTGGATCTGGAGGCATAAGGCCTTGCACTTGCCAGAGGGTCTGATGGGTATCAGATGGCGATTGTTGCTATAACGGGCGTGTGGTCGGAAGGCTGTTCCAAGGCACGGGGAGTCTTATCGATTTCACATCCGGTGCATGCCTTGGCCAGCGGCTCGCTCAACAGCACATGATCAATTCGCAAGCCGGCGTTGCGTCGGAATGCAAACATTCGATAATCCCACCAGCTAAATAATTTTCCTTCCTGTTGGAACAGGCGGAAGCTGTCGACCAGGCCCATCCCCAGCAATCGCGCGAATGCGGCCCGTTCTTCGGGTGACACGAGATTCTGCCCTTGCCATTTCGCCGGATCGTGCACATCACGGTCCTCCGGTGCGATATTGAAATCGCCGGTCAATGCCAGCCGTGGGTGGCGCGCCAGTTCCTGTTCGAGCCATGTCTCGAGCGCCGCGAGCCATTGCAGCTTGTAGGCAAACTTTTCGGTGCCGAGGGCCTGGCCATTCGGAAAATACGCTGAAATCACGCGTACGCCTGACACTGTCACGGCGATCAGCCGTTGTTGATGATCATCGAAACCAGGAATATTCCGGATCAGATCGACTTCATCGATTTCCAGTCCCTCGCGCACAAGGATCGCCACGCCGTTGTACGTCTTTTGACCAATGAAAAAGCTGCGATAGCCAGCCGCGGCAATCTCGGCGACGGGGAATTTATCGTCGGTCAGCTTCAGTTCCTGCAGGCACAAGGCATCAACCGGATTGGCTGCCAGCCAATCTAAAACATGCGTCAGACGGACTTTGAGCGAGTTGACGTTCCAGGTAGCTATTTTCACCGATGTTTCTATCTAAATAATATCGTTGCGGACACCTTACGCCGAGCCTCAAGGCGTCGCGAAAACCCTTGCCGCGACCAGGCAGCCGGAAAGGCCCATGTCACAGGTCGTCCGTGACAGATTTCCGGCATTTTACGCGCTATTGCCCTGTCGTACCGTTTGTGATGCATGACCGATCACGGCAAACACGCGAGACGGCAATAAAACGTCGTGCGGTAAATCGACGGCCAGGCACTACGGCACATGGGCTTGCCCTGGCCCCTCCTTGAAAACGCTATGGAACAGGTTTTGCTTAATAGTTGAAAGGTTACATCGCCCGTAGACGTGGTTTTTGATTGCGTTGTCACCTGTTCGCTGTCCTTCGGGCACATCGCCTGCAACCCGCATGCTATTCGGGGAATTCGATTTTGGTCACAGCAGACGCTCCTTCTTCAGACGCCGCATTACCGCAGAATGATCAAGGCGAAAGTTTCTTTCGTCCTGGTCAAAATTGCTGGCGAGTGGAGCACGCGCGTCGCTTCCGCATGCTGATTGACGGCGAGGAATATTTTACGGCGTTGCGCGAAGCTATCTGCAATGCCCGGCAGACCGTTTTCATTTTGGGGTGGGACCTCGACAGCCGGATGAAGCTGGTGCCGGGTGGCGCACACGATGGTTTTCCGGATCAGCTCGCCGATTTCTTGCACGCCATCGTGGCCGCGCGGCCGCACCTGCGAGTCTACGTGCTGAGCTGGGATTTCGCGATGCTGTACGCGTTCGAGCGTGAATGGTTGCCTGTGTTCAAGATGGGGTGGCGGGCGCATCGCCGCTTCGCCTTCTTGCAAGATGGGCGACATCCGCTGGGCGGCTCGCACCATCAGAAAATCGCGCTGATCGACGACCGCGTCGCGTTCGTAGGTGGCCTGGACCTGACACGATCGCGTTGGGACACACAGGCACATGCGGCGAACGAACCGCGACGCCGCGATCCGAACGGGGACCCGTACGGCCCGTTTCACGATGTGCAGGTCATGTTCGACGGCGCCGCGGCGGCAGCCATTGGCGATCTGGTGCGCGAGCGCTGGCTTCGCGCAAACGGCCGGCGCGTCGCGGTACTGAGCGCCCAGATGCGTAACGCCGCGCACGATCCCTGGCCGGTATCGGTGACGCCTGACGTGGAGGACGTGTCACTGGCGATCTGCCGGACCGAGCCGGAGTACGCCGGGCGCCAGCCCGTGCAGGAAATCCGTCAGATGTATCTTGATGCCATCCATCGCGCGAAGCGATACGTGCTATGCGAAAACCAATATTTCACATCGGGCATCATCGGTGAAGCGTTGCGTGATCGCTTGCAGGAGAAGGACGGTCCGGAAGTGGTCATCGTTTCCCGTCGGGTGGAGGGTGGCTGGCTGCAGGAAGCAACGATGGGCGTGCTGCGTGCCCGTCTGCACCGAGACCTGCGGGCAACTGCCGACGAGCACCGCTACCGGATGTTCTGTCCTCACGTGCCGGGCCTCGGGGAAGGGTGCGTGAATGTGCATAGCAAGGTGATGTTCGTCGATGACGACTTCCTGTTCGTCGGTTCCGCGAATCTGAACAACCGATCGATGGTGCTGGATACCGAATGCAATATCGCGCTCGATGGCGCGACAAGGCATCCCGTTCCAACGCATGCCACCACCACGGCGGGCGGTGAGGCAGTGCGCACCGCCGGTGTCCAAGGCAGTTCACCGTCTCATACGCTGATGGAAGGCTCGGACCATCGCGTGCGCGATGCGATTGCGGCAATGCGTAACCGCTTGCTTGCCGAGCATCTGGGACAGGAGCCGATGCGCGTAGGCGAGGAGATAGCGCGAACCGGCTCCATTCTCCAGGCCATTGATCGTCTCGGAGGAGGGGAGCGCTCATTGGTGCGTCACGATCCCGTGGTCACGCCGGACCTCGACAATTTGGTGCCGGGGGAGGCGATCATCGATCCTGAAACGCCCATTGCGCCCGAGGCACTGGTAGCGCAGTTTGTCCCCGAGGAGAAGCGTCGACGGCTGTCCGGGCGCTATGCGCGTCTTGGTTTGCTCGCATTGCTGCTGGCGATCCTGGCGGTGCTATGGCAATGGACACCATTGCGGCACTACATGAATATCGGGATGTTGACGCAGGTGACGCAGATGCTGGCGCGCATGCCATTCAGTCCGCTGGTGATCCTGGCGGCCTATGTCATCGGGGGGCTTGTGTCCGTGCCCATCACCTTGATGATTGCCGCCACGGGTCTGGTGTTCGGTGCCGTCGAGGGGGGCGCATATGCATTCGTCGGGACCGCGGCGAGTGCGACCGTCACCTATATGCTGGGGCGCCGGTTAGGCCGGGAAACGGTCCGGCGTCTGGCGGGTCCACGCATCAATGGACTTTCCGAGCGATTGGCGGAACGGGGGCTTGTGGCGATGGTGATCTTGCGCATCCTACCTGTTGCGCCATTCACCGTGGTGAATGTGATCGCCGGCGCGTCACAGATCAGCCTGCGAGACTACTTGTTGGGAACCTTGATCGGCATGGGGCCCGGCATCATCGTAACAGTCTCATTTGCCCATCAATTGGTGCAGACATTACGTCACCCGACCGCCGGTTCGTTCGCGGCGCTATTGGCCATTGGCGTTACCCTTGTCGGATTGTCGATTGCGTTGCAGCGATTTTTCCGTAAGCGGGAAGCGAATCGAAACCAGCAGCGGAGGCAACAGGGCAAGGACGTTACGGATGCTGTCGCTGCTCCGCGGCGCGGTCCACTGTCCACGCGCACGGCAAAACCTTCGGCTTCATCCACCTCCTGATCGCCGTCATCGGCATCTTTTTTTTGGGAAATACATCATCGATCGTGGAGAAAAGCTGTTGGCCGATCTGGATGTCACGCTCGACGCCAACGTCCTGTTGCAGGGCGACGCGCAGGAACGTGCGCACGCGCGCGTGGAACATGCCGTGCCCTGGCCATTGCGCATCGCGTCGTACAACATTCACGGCGCGGTAGGCAGGGACGGTGAACGCCGCCCCGATCGCATCGCCGGCGTGCTCGCGGAGATCGACGCGGACGTCATCGCATTGCAGGAGGTACCGCTCGGTGGGGACCTGATGCCGGATGTGCTGAGCCATCTCGTGCGGATGACGGGTTTCCACCATGCGGAAGGCGTGACGATCGATACTCCGGAACGCCGTTACGGCAATGCGGTGTTGAGCCGCTATCCAATCATCACCAGCCGGACAATCGATCTATCGTTCGGCGCGCGGGAGCCGCGTGGCGCGCTGGATGCCGACATCGATTGCCATGGTCATCGCATTCGCTTCATTGCCACGCACCTGGGGCTTCGCGCGGCGGAGCGACGCGCGCAAGTCCGGGCCTTGCTCAAGACGTTCGATACGCGGGACATGCCCGTGATCCTCACGGGTGACTTGAACGAATGGTTCCTGTGGGGAAGGACATTACGCTGGTTGACGACGCATTTTCAGCGTACGCACGCGCCACGAACGTTCCCATCACGATTCCCTGTCTTTGCGCTCGACCGGGTCTGGGTGCGTCCGCGAGAGCGCTTGGTGCGTGTTGCCGTGCATCGCACGGCGCTTGCCCGCCAGGCGTCCGATCATTTGCCGCTGGTCGCGCAGATCGATCGGTGACGTGGATTCGGGCAGGTCGTTCAGTTGACGCGCTTGGCCGCGGTTCGTTTCGCGCGCGGCGGCGCGTCCGGCCGCGTGGTCAGCACGAGCTTGCCGTGCACGGTTCCTGCCTGCAACCGTTGATGCGCATCGCCAGCCTGCATGAAACCATAAGTGTCCTCGACGATAACGCGGACCTGACCGCGCTCGATCAACTGTGCGATATCGCGCAATTGCGCGGCGCTGGGGTGTGCCACGAAGTGACGCGCGCGGACACGGCGCAGCGCGGCCTCGTATTCGCACGGCTCCATGACTGTCGATATCAATGCACCGCCATCGCGTAGCACGTCCCATGCGCGATGCTGTATCTCGGAGCCTATCAGATCGAACACCACATCGACGCCGGCCGGCGAGGTTTGTTGCGGTAGGGCGAAGGAGGTACCCGCCGTACGATGCGCAAGTGCGGCGAGGACGGCGGGTTCGAAGGTTTCGTGTGACATGTCGATGGAGACATCCGCTCCCATTGACCGGGCAAAGTCGGCGCCTTCCTCCGTTTGTTCGAGCGCAATCACATAGGCGCCATGGGCACGCGCGAACTGCACTGCAAAGTGACCCACGCCGCCTGCCGCGCCCAGGATCAGGACGCTCTGACCCGCCTGCAGCCGGCCCTGATCAAATAAACCCTGCCATGCGGTCAACGCCGCGACCGGGACGGCAGCGGCTTCCGTCGCCCCGAGTTGCGCGGGCCGGATGCACGCTTCGCCAGGCTTGACGACAACATGCTCGGCATAGGCGCCGCGGTCGATGCCCAACATCCCAAAGACACGGTCACCAACATGCAGCCCGGTGCCCTCGCCGCTGACGCATTCAACGACCCCTGCGAAGTCACGCCCTAATGCATAAGGCAGTTGGCCGGCATCAACGAGGACCGAGCGTCCTTCGCGGATTTTGAAATCCAGGGGGTTGACGCCTGCCGCCTCGACGCGAACCAGTGATTCACCCGCGCGCAGCGACGGCAACGCAATGGTATCGATGCGCAACGTTTCCGGGCCACCGAAGGCGTGGATGCGCACCGAGCGCGTGTTCCCTTCAAGGACGGTTTCGGTGCGAATACTTCCGGCGGTAGGCGTGATAGCGCCACCGTTTTTGCCGGGCCGCGTGACACGTGGCCCGGCATGCATGTCGCCGCTCGCGATACCCGCTCGTTTGGCAGTCTGTTTGATGTTTGTCCGCGGTGTGGACGAGGGAGAGGCCGATCCGGTCGATGATGGCGTCATGATGCGCTCCGCAAGGCTGCGCCGCTGGCACGGCGCCTCAAGCGTCACGCGCAAGACACGTGCCTAATACCGGGTTTTCCGCGCACATTCAGCAAGACTTCCGCCAGTGGCGCGATGCCACGGGCGGATGCGCCGGAAGGCGACGCCGCACAAACGTTTGGACGTTGCGCTCGCAATACCGAAAGGCACCCCGGGAATCGTTCGCGGTTGCAATTGTTACGTGCTGTAACGGTAACCTTCCGCGTATGGTCCTCTCCGATTCCGTGGCGCCTCCTTCCGCGACATCGCTGTATCGTGCAACGTCAGAGCGATTTTTGCTTCGAGGAGGCGTTCAGCGCGGGACTCGCGGCCGCGTGGCCGTATCAGTCGACGCGGTGCTTGCCGTCGGCGAGACGGGGCAGTTTCCACGGATTGGCGGCTTGCAGCGCAGCCGGTAACAGCGCATCCGGCAACGACTGATACGACACGGGACGCAGGAAGCGTTCGATGGCCGCGGTGCCGACCGATGTCGAACGGCCGTCGGATGTGGACGGGAAGGGGCCGCCGTGGACCATGGCATCTGATACCTCGACGCCGGTCGGCCAGCCGTTGGCGAGAATACGTCCAACCTTGCGTTCCAATGCGGGCAGCAGGCTGCGCGCGATGTCGTGGTCGCCTTCGTCCATTTGCAGCGTTGCGGTGAGTTGACCTTCCAGGCGTTCCGTCAACGCATGCAGTTCCGCAAGATCCTTGCACTCGACCAGCAGGGATGCCGGGCCGAATACTTCTTCCGCCAGTGCTTCGTCACCCAGCAATTCGGCGGCTGTCGTGCGGAACAATTGCGGCTGGGCACGGCAGCCGCTTCCTGCCTGGCCTTGCGCCACGGCGCGTGCGTCCTTGCGCGACTGCAATCGCGAGACGCTATTTTGATACGCGGACTGAATACCTTGCGTCAGCATCACGCCGGCCGGTTTCGCCGCCAGCGCTTCTGCGGCAGCGCTGACAAATGCCTCGAAATCCTGACCTGCCAAAGCCAGCACAACGCCCGGATTCGTGCAGAACTGGCCGGTGCCAAGGACGAGCGAATCAACGAACCCCCGGGCCAGTTTCTGGCCACGCGCAGCCAGCGCGGCGGGCAACAGGTAAACCGGATTGATGCTGCTCATTTCGGCGTACACGGGAATGGGGAGCGGGCGTTCCTGCGCGATTTTCATCAGTGCGAGACCTCCGCGGCGTGAGCCGGTGAAGCCCACGGCTGCCACTGCCGGATGCGCCACCAGCGCGGACCCGACTTCAAAGCCGCTGTCGAACAACATCGAGAAGACGCCCTCGGGCAAGCCCGCACCTTTGACGGCTGCCTGAATCGCCTGGCCCACCAGTTCGGAGGTGCCTGGGTGCGCCGGATGTGCCTTGACGATCACCGGGGCACCCGCAGCGAGCGCGGAGGCCGTGTCACCACCGGCGACAGAGAAAGCAAGAGGGAAATTGCTGGCGCCGAAGACGGCAACCGGCCCGATCGGAATACGGCGCAGTCGCAGATCCGGGCGCGGCAACGGCTGACGATCCGGCAGGGCGACGTCGATACGAGCATCGATCCAATCACCCCGGCGCAGCAATTGGGCGAACATTTTCAACTGGCCCACGGTCCGGGCACGCTCGCCTTGCAACCGCACGGTGGGCAGGCCGCTCTCCGCGGTAGCCCGTTCGATCAGTGCGTCGCCGAGCTTTACGATCTCGTCGCCGATGCGCTCTAGAAATGCCGCCCGCACTTCGGGTGACGTCTCGCGGTAGATATCAAGCGCCGCACTTGCCAATGCCGCGGCACGATCGACATCGGCCGCCGTGTTGGAAGCGAATGCCGGTTCCATCGTTTCGCCGGTCGTCGGGTTGAACGCCTTGAAAGATGCGCCGGTGCCACGCTGGGCATTTGCGCCAATCAGTGCTTCGCCTTTGATCGTCATGTCATCTCCTGTTAGTGTTCGAATGGCATTCCGTTGATGAAAAAGCGGACGTCAAGATGTGATGTCAGACAATTACGTCTTCGTTAATCGGATGATAAAAGATTGCCACCGGCTACCAGCAAGGGCCACGGCTACATACCCGTATCGTCCGAGGGATGCATGGACTAGCATCGGACAATGTGGTTCGCCGTACCGGACACGATCGCGGAAGGCCAATGCCCGTCACGTCAGGTCGCAACGTTGCCTTTCATGCCGCCCGCCATTTATCGAACCAATTTGTTAACGTCCCCTATATCCCGCACATGCTCGCATGAAATGGCCGAGAAACCAAGGCTGCTGGCCCAGATTATGGTGGTAAATGACATGCCATGGTAGCGATACCATGGGAATTGACGCCGCTGCCAGCGATAGTTATCCGGCCGTATAGGGGAAACCCTGGGCGTGCGAGGTATATGAAACGAAAGACGCGTCGAGTGGAACGTGGCCCGGTAACGCCGGATACAGCCAGCGAGGCAGCCGTCATGCGTGGGCTTGGCCTGGCATGAGGAATGATGTCGTACAACGTGATCGAGAGCGGGATGTTAGCGTGTCCGAAACACGACGAAACGACTCGCGTACCTTCGCCGTTTCGTGCGCTTCCATGTCAGGCGCCGTATTGTTGCCGGCGACTTGCAAGCTTGTCGTCGTGTTGCCTTGCGTGTTGTTTGCGCGGTGCCGTACGCGGTGCCGCGCCGGGCTACCGCGGAAATTTTCCCTGCGGCGCGGACGATCCGGCTTAAGCGGCCGCGGTGGGGATACCGCCAGAGACCGTGCTGAAACCGCTATCGACGTGGGTAATTTCGCCAGTCACACCTGCTGCCAGATCAGACAGCAGGAAGGCGGCAACGTTGCCGACTTGTTCGGTTGTCACATTGCGGCGCAACGGTGCATTTTTCTCGACAAATTCGAGAATGCCGCCGAATCCCTTGATGCCGCTGGCAGCCAGCGTCTTGATCGGGCCGGCCGAAATGCCGTTTACACGAATGCCGCGCGGACCCAACGACGATGCCAGATAGCGCACACTGGCTTCCAGCGATGCCTTGGCGAGCCCCATCGTATTGTAGTTCGGTACGACTCGCTCGGCCCCCAGGTAGGTAAGCGTCAACAGTGCGCCATTCTCGCGCAGCATCGGGCTAGCCGCGCGCGCCAACGCACCGAAGCTATAAGCGGAGATGTCGTGCGCGATGCGGAAGTTCTCGCGCGTGAAGCCGTCCAGAAAATCGCCTGCGATCGCCTCACGGGGCGCGAAGCCGATCGAATGCACGATGCCGTCGAATTCTGGCCAGTGTGGCTTCAACGAGGTAAACAGCGCATCGATCTGTTCGTCTTCGGCGACATCGCAGGGGAAGACCAGTTCGCTGTCGAACTCCTTCGCGAACTCCGTGATGCGATCCTTGAAGCGGTCGCCTACATAGGTGAAGGCAAGTTCGGCGCCTTCGCGGTGCGCGGCTTGCGCGATGCCGTAGGCGATCGACCGGTTCGACAGGAGCCCGGTCAGCAGGATGCGTTTGCCGGCGAGAAAGCCCATGAGATCTCCGTATTGCGTAACTGTTGCATGTCAAAAAAAGTACCGATGTTCATCTGCCCGCGTGCGGCAGCGTCTGGCACGGCTGGCGCAATTCTCTCATACTGTGGCCGCACGTCCCTAACGGTGCTTGCGCATCGATTGGCCGATGCAGGCAATCGCGACGATGGCGTTTGCGGCGGATGTGTTGACGCGGTGAGAGGGAATGCCGGCGCAAATATTTTTTAAGGTGGGATACGGCAATATGGCGTGGAGCAGTGGAACCTTCCTGGAGACCTGGCTGTCAATTGTGTCCCAAGGATGTCGGCGGTTTTCGTGGGGATTGCGCCGATGGACGCGGGGCTTTCCAGTCGTCGTCGCATTCGCGACATGGGCAATAGCGGCCACGAGCCATGCAGCCCCGGCCATCGCGCAATACGGTGAGCCGCGGTACGCGCCCGGCTTCACGCATTTCGCCTATGTGAACGCGGATGCGCCCAAAGGCGGCACGCTGACGTTGCCGAATTCCTCCCGGATCACGCATTTCGATACCTTTAATCCGTTCACGCTGCGAGGTAATATCGCGCCGGGCATCGGCTTGTTGTTCGATACCTTGACCGTGGGCGCGAGCGATGAGGCATCCAGTGCGTACGGTCTGCTGGCGGATGACATCGAGATTGCGCCGGATCGTCGTTCGGTGCGTTTCCATCTGAACCCGGCCGCGCGATTCTCAAACGGTGATCCGGTGCGCGCCACCGACGTCAAGTATTCGTTCGATACCTTGATGAGCAAGGCGGCGGCGCCGAATTACCGGACCATCTGGCAGGCCGTTACCCATGCCACGGTCATTGATCCGCAAACGATCGAATTCACGTTTTCGGAAACCAATCCGGAATTGCCGCTGCTGATTGGCTCCCTTCCGGTATTTTCGCCCAAGTGGGGTGAGCGTCCGGGGGGCGGGCGGATTCCCTTCGATCAATTGGCTTTTCAGCAACCGATTGGCAGCGGCCCCTACGTGATCGACCGCTACAGCGGCGGTACGCTGATCGTATTGAAGCGCAATCCGCGCTACTGGGCCGCCAACCTGCCGGAACGGCGCGGCATGTATAACTTCGATCGCATTGTCTACAAGCTGTATGGCGATAGCACGGCGAGGCTGGAGGCATTCAAGGCCGGTGAGTACGATGTCAGTGTCGAATACCGGGCGCGAAACTGGGTGCGGGACTATGTCGGTCAACGCTTCCGCGATGGCGAGATCAAGAAGACGATCTTCACCCATGGTAATAACGCGGGTATGCAAGGCTTTTTTTTGAATACGCGACGCACGCTCTTTAAAGATCAGCGAGTGCGCAAGGCGCTGGATCTGGCCTTGGATTTTCAATACCTGAACCGGCAGCTGTTCTACAACCAGTACAAGCGCAGCGACAGTTTCTTCACAAACAGTGAATTGGCCGCGCATGGCATGCCCGACGCGGCGGAACGCGCGTTGTTGGAGCCTTTGGCGCGGCGCTATCCAAATGATTTCGACCCGGCCGTTCTCGGCCCCATGGTGCTGCAGCCGGATACGTCACCGCCACATTCATTGCGACAGAACCTGCTGGAAGCGCGCCAATTGCTGGCGGAGGCAGGGTGGACCTACAGCGACGGGGCCCTGCGCAACAAGTCGGGGCAGCCGTTCGAGTTTGAAATCCTCGATGACTCCGGAAGCGCCTTTGGGGCGGTGGTGGCATCTTATACGCGTAATCTTGAAAAACTCGGCATCACCGCGCATTTCCGTTCAACGGATTTTGCGCTGTATCAGGAACGGTTGCAGCGTTTCGATTTCGATGTGACCACGCTCGCCATGCCGGCCGGACAGAGCCCTGGAAGCGAATTGCGTGACGAGTTCGGCAGTGCCGCCGCATCGGTCGACGGTTCGAGTAATATGGCCGGCATCCACTCGCCTGTGGTGGATGCGTTGATTCAAGATGTATTGGCCGCGCGTTCACGACCCGATCTAATCGATGCGACGCGTGCGCTAGATCGCGTATTGATGCATGGCTATTACGTGATCCCGCAGTGGTATGCCGATGGACATCGTGTCGCCTATCGGACCACGCTCGCGTTTCCCTCCACGTTGCCGCTGTATTATGCTGCGGAGGACTGGATTGTCGCCACCTGGTGGCATCGATGAAGCCGGGCTGGTCGGTCACGCGCTTTAGAGGTGGATGTTGATGGTCTGGAACTATATTTTTAGACGGCTGTTGCTGATGATTCCCACGCTGCTGGGTGTCGTTACGATCACGTTCGTCGTGATCCAGTTCGTCCCGGGTGGTCCGGTCGAGCAAATGATGTTCCGGCTGCACGGCATCGGGCATGGTGAAGCCTCCGGTGGCGCGGCGGCGACGGCGGGTGGTGTGAGCGGGTACAACGCCAATCGCGGCATCAATCCGCAGCAGGTCGCGGAGTTAAAGGCCTTGTATGGCTTCGACAAGCCGCCGGTGGCACGTTACGTCACCATGCTCGGACGTTTCGCGCGTTTCGATCTCGGTCAGAGCTACTACTATCATCAAAGCGTCGCATCATTGATCGTGTCGCGCTTGCCGGTGTCGATCAGCATTGGCTTCTGGACTTTTCTGATCAGTTATTTGATCTCGATTCCACTCGGCATAGCAAAAGCGGTACGGGACGGATCGCGTTTCGACACGGTCACCAGCTTGATCGTCCTGATCGGTTATGCGATCCCGGGTTTCGTCCTGGGCGTGCTGTTACTCGTGCTGTTCGGGGGCGGGACGTTCTTGCAATGGTTCCCCTTGCGCGGCTTGTACTCCGACGATTGGGCCCAGCTTAGCCTGGGCGGCAAGATCGTCGATTACGCTTGGCATATCGCGATGCCGATCATTGCATCGGTGGCAGGCAGTTTCGCGGTGTTGACCATTCTGACCAAGAATGCGTTTGTCGAGGAGCTGGGCAAGCAATACGTGCTGACCGCGCGGGCGAAAGGATTGCCGCGGCGTCGCGTGTTGTTCAAGCACGTTTTCCGCAACGCGATGCTGCCATTAGTCACAGGCTTTCCCGCCGCCTTCATCGGTGCCTTCTTCACCGGCAGTTTGTTGATCGAGACCTTGTTCTCCCTCGATGGTCTTGGATTGCTGTCATACAACGCGGTGATACAACGCGATTATCCAGTGGTGCTCGGCACGCTGTATCTGTTTACCTTGGTTGGCCTGGCGACAAAACTGATTTCCGACCTTTGTTATATGTGGGTAGACCCGCGAATCCGTTTTGACACGGTGGGGCGCTGATGACCGTAACGGCAGAGAACAACGTGACGGGACGAGGCCCGGAGAAGGATGTCACCAAGCCAGGTGACCCCACGACCGACGGCCCTACCGGCGATGGCGGCAAACCGGCGGGGCCGGGCGTCAATGACGTGGCCGCGCCAGGGCGGCACGGACTATGGCAACGTTTCAAGCGGCAACGGCTTGGCTATTGGAGCCTGATGCTCTTCGTGACGTTGTTCGCGATCAGCCTGTGCGGCAACCTGTTGTCGAACGATCGTCCCTTGGTGGTGCGTTACCAGGGACACTGGTATTTCCCGATGTTCCAAACCTATGCCGAGACCACGTTCGGCGGTGATTTTCCAACGCCTGCCGATTACCTCGACCCCTATATTCGCGACAAGCTTCAAGCCCAAGGCAACCTGGTCGTCTTCGCGCCGAATCATTACACGGCCAATACGCTGAACTACTTCTCGAAGCAGCCCGATCCCGCGCCACCGTCGCGCGACAACTGGCTGGGGACCGATGATCGGGGGCGCGATGTGTTCGCCCGGCTGTTGTTCGGCTTCCGTGTGTCTGTCATTTTTGGCCTCGTGTTAACGGTGATCGGCGCGATACTGGGTATTGCCGCTGGTGCCATTCAGGGCTATTTCGGCGGTCGCACCGATTTAATCGGTCAGCGCTTGATCGAGATATGGGGATCGATGCCTGAGCTGTACCTGCTGATTATTTTTGCCTCGATCTTCGCGCCGTCGCTAGGGCTGCTGATCGTGTTGTTATCCGCATTCGGCTGGATGGGAATGTCGGACTATGTCCGTGCCGAATTTTTACGTAATCGCGCGCAGGACTATGTCCGCGCGGCGCGCGCCATGGGCTTGTCGCATTTCCAGATCGTCTGGCGCCATCTGCTGCCGAACAGCTTGACGCCCGTCATCACGTTGCTGCCCTTTCAGATCAGCGGCGCAATCCTGTCATTGACCAGTCTCGATTTCCTTGGTCTTGGCGTGCCGTCGACGGTACCGAGCCTGGGCGAGTTGCTGGCCCAGGGTAAAGCGAATCTCGATGCATGGTGGATTTCGGCGTCGACATTCGGCGTCCTGGCGCTGACATTGCTACTGTTGACCTTTATTGGGGATGGTTTGCGTCGCGCGTTGGATACGCGCCGCGCCGACGTCATGCGTGCGGGAGGCCAGGTATGAGCATGCCGCCGGATGCCCGCGCCAATATGTCGAGCTTGGCCCCACGGCCGGACCCGTTGTTGTCGGTCCGCGATCTCCGGGTGGCCTTCGGTGACGGTGCGACCGCCGCCGTCGATGGCATCTCGTTCGATATCATGGAGGGCGAGCGGTTTGCGTTGGTCGGTGAGTCAGGCTCGGGCAAAAGCGTCACGGCCCTGGCGATTCTGCGTTTGTTGCGGGATGCCCGCATCGACGGCGAAATCGATTTTGCCGGTCGTGATTTAGCTGGACTGAGCGAGCGGGCGATGCGCGGTGTGCGGGGCGCCGATGTCGCCATGGTGTTCCAGGAGCCCATGACGGCCCTTAACGCGCTCTTTACGGTAGGCGATCAGATCGGCGAAACGCTACGTCTTCACGAGCACTGCGATGGTCCGGAAGCCATGCGTCGGACGGTGGCTTTGCTGGCGCGTTGCGGCATCGCCGATCCAACGCGAAAAGCAGGGCATTATCCGCATCAATTATCCGGTGGTGAGCGGCAGCGCGCCGTGATCGCGATGGCGCTCGCGTGCCGCCCACGGCTGCTCATCGCGGACGAACCGACCACTGCGCTCGACATGACACTGCGCACGCAGATCATCGACCTGCTGTTGGATCTGCAACGCGAGGCCGCCGGAGCGGCCGTGGAAGACGGCTTGTCGCCCTCGGGCTTGCCGGCATCACGACGGCCCATGGCGGTGTTGCTGATCACGCACGACCTGCCGTTGGTACGCCGCTTTGCACAGCGCGTGGCCGTGATGTCGCAAGGTCATATTGCCGAGCAGGGCCCCGTCGACCGGGTCTTCAACGCGCCCTCGCATGCCTATACCCGTCGCTTGCTCGACAGCGCGCCACGCCGTATGGTGCGGTCCATACCGGAGGAGGCGGCCACGATTCTGCGCGGTGATGCACTGTCTGTCGCCTTCCTGGAATCCCGGCGCTTGCCAGTCTGGCTTGGCGGCCGGCGCGCGTTGGCGCATCGGGTCGTACGTGATGTGTCATTGACGGTGCGTGAAGGGGAAACGCTAGGGATCGTCGGGGAATCGGGATCGGGGAAATCGACCCTGGCGATGGCCTTGCTCGGTCTGCAACGGCTGTCGAGCGGTCAGGTCTGGTTCGATGGCGCGCCGTTCTCCGGACCGCAATCGCCGCGGGGCGCGGCGGCGCGGGCCGTGCGAGCGCAGTTTCAAGTCGTGTTCCAGGATCCGTACAGCGCGTTGTCCCCGCGTCAAACGGTGGCGCAGATCATTGAAGAGGGATTGGCGCTGCACCTGCCGCAGTGGGATGCGGCGAAGCGCCGGGCACGTGCCATGGAGGCGTTGCGAGAGGTGGGTATGGATGCCTCGGCGCTCCATCGCTATCCGCATGCCTTCTCGGGTGGCCAGCGTCAACGCATCGCGATTGCGCGGGCGCTGGTATTGGCGCCACGGTTGCTGGTGTTGGACGAACCGACCAGTGCACTTGATGTATCCGTGCAACGTCAGGTCCTCGATCTCCTTGCAGCGTTGCAGCGACGACACCGTATTGCTTACCTGTTCATCAGTCACGACCTGGACGTGATTGCCGCGATGTCACATCGTATCGCGGTCATGCGGCAGGGTGAAATCGTTGAGGTCGGAGACGCGGAAGCGCTGCTTCGCACGCCCTCCCATCCCTATGCCCGGCAACTTTTACTGGGGGTGCGAAGCCCCGAAGTGACACGAAAAGAGGCACTTTTCGAATCTGACACACGTTCGTAACATATTATTTTTGCGGCGTTTTTACTTGTGAAAATTTACCCGGTGGCGATTTTTCCTTGCAATTTCTGCCAAACGGTTTGACGTCGGGATTTGATCTGTTAGTATCGGTCAAAGCGCTTCTGTCAGCCCACCGTCCAGGCAAAAATTACCGTCCGATGCAGCTACGCACCGCGAATCACCCACTTCTAAGATTGACCGTAGGCCTCGCGGCTGGCGTGTCGGTCGCCGCTTCCCACGTTGCTTTGGCGGATGACGCCACGACGTTCCCGAATTTGACGCAATCGACGCTGACCCAGTCGAACGTATCGGTGCCTGCCTCGACCGGTTACACGAGCGTGGATCGTTCGGGTGTCCGGATGACGGTGCAGTCACCGGTAACGCAGAACACGGTGGCCGCGCCGGCGCTGCAGCAGGCATCGTTGCCGCCGTCGGACCTGAGCACGGTGGCCCCGAAAGCCGCGGCAGGTGTCACACAGGGCGCGATTCGCGGTCCTTCGAGCGCTGATCTGGCCTCGGCTGCAAAGGATGCGCCAAAGACCTCCTTCCTCGCGGGCGTGGCGAGCAAGGCGGGCGATGTGGTGGACGGAGCGTTGAACCTGATTGGCGTGCATTATCGCTGGGGTGGGGATTCACCCGACTCGGGCCTGGACTGCAGTGGTTTCGTGCGCTATGTGTTCCAGGATGCGATGGGCTTTACGTTGCCGCGCCGCGCCGAGGAAATGAGCCGCGTGGGCGAGAAAGTGGCAGTGAGCGATTTGAAGCCGGGCGACCTTGTATTCTTCAACACGATGCGCCGGACGATCTCGCACGTGGGCATCTACATCGGTAACAATCAGTTCGTGCATTCGCCGTCGACGGGTAGTTCTATTCGCGTCGACAATATGGAAGATAAGTATTGGTTCACGCGGTATCGTGGTGCACGTCGGGTCGACCTGCCGGGTGATGGCGACGGCAATACCGATATCGCTACCCGCTTGCAGCAGGCGAGCCGCGTCGCGTATTGATCCATTACCTGCAGACGGGCGACTGAAGTCCTGATGTGCCGCTTTGCTCGATCGGGTCCGGGCGGGCATTTGCCAGTTGGATTACGCTGCCGTGCCGTGCGAGAAACGCCGCCGTTCCCGAAAGGGACGGCGGCGTTTTGCATGTTGTGGCCAGCATCGGATCCTGCCGTGGCGGATCAGAGCGGGCTATTTCGCTGGTCACGGCCCGGTTGCATGATCGATATGCCTGTCGTGACTCACACGTTCCGCGCCGCCGCCAACTTTGCCTTCAACTGGGGCAACATGCGTGCGACGGCCTCCTCTCCGGACAGGATCGCCAGATTGCGCTGCTGGAAGTCGCTGCCGCCCATGGCTGGCAGAACGGGGTGAATCACGACATCGGCGTATTTGTCCAACTCATAGGCCTTGATGGATTGCCCCATGATCGTGAAGGTCTGCATCAACACATCGAATGAACTGGATGTCGCTTGATCGGACGGGCGCGCGGAGATGTCCACGGCAATCACGAAATCCGCCCCCATTTTATGGGCGAAGGCCGCGGGAACCGGGCTGACGAGCCCACCGTCGACATAGTCTCGACCGCCGATGCGTACCGGCTCGAACACGGACGGCACGCTGCATGACGCCCGCACCGCAATGCCGGTATTGCCGCGTTGGAACAGAATGGGTTCGCCGCTGCCGAGATCGGTCGCGACAATGCCCAATGGAAGATTCATCTTCTCGATCGGTCGGCCACCGACGGCTTTCTCGACGAACTGCTGCAACGCGACGCCCTTCAGGAAGCCGCGGCCAAAGAATGGCAAGGCCCAATCGCTGAGGGATGCGGCGTCGAGGTCCAGGGCCAGACGGTTCAGTTGCAGTCCGGTCATGCCAGTCGCATAAAGGCTGCCGACAACGGACCCGGCGCTGGTGCCCGCGATCAGGTCGGCCTTGATCCCCTGTGCCTCTAGGGCCTTGATCACCCCGATGTGGGCAAAGCCCCGCGCGGCACCGCCGCCCAGCGCCAGTCCGATTCGCAACGGACGATTGCTGGGAGTGGCGCTGGGCGGTGGGGGCGTGGTGCTGATCTGATTGCCACGACCACCGCCGATGCCCATGGTGCCGCAAGCGGCGAGGGCGCCGGACAAGCCGACTGCGAGCACGGCGGCGCCGGTCCGCAGTGCCTTGCGCCTGCCGGGATGGGCGCATGGGTGATGGGCATTCTCGAGGTTTGTCGCGGGAAGTTTGTCTTTGTCGTGCATGTCTTGCGAGATCAGATGCCGCATTGCGAGGGCGCGCACGAGAAATGTACGCCGCCTATTGTAGCGCCCCTCCCATGCCGACGATCCCGCTCTAACGATCAGTAACAACTGGCCGGGCCGGCTGTCCTTGCGCGGTATAATTTTGTTTTCCTCAAGCCGTTCCAGACCGTTCATGACTGAATCTTCCGCGTCGACTCCGTCGGCCTCCTTCCCCTCGGTTGCGGCCAGCCCGGCAGTGGTCCGGACCCGTTTCGCACCGAGCCCGACCGGTTTCATTCACCTGGGCAATATCCGCTCCGCGTTGTATCCCTGGGCCTTTGCCCGCAGTAAGGGCGGCGTATTCATCCTGCGCATCGAGGACACTGACGTCGAACGCTCCAGCGACGCGTCGGTCGAGGTGATCCTGGAAGGCATGGCCTGGCTTGATCTCGATATCGATGAGGGTCCGTTCTATCAGATGCAGCGAATGGACCGCTATCGTGAAGTGGTCGCGTCGATGCTCGAGCAGGGCTTGGCCTACCCCTGCTATATGTCCAGTGATGAACTGGATGCGCTCCGTGAGCAGCAGCGCGCCGCCGGCTTGAAGCCGCGGTATGACGGCCGCTGGCGCCCGGAACCGGGGAAGGTGCTACCTCCGCCGCCGGAAGGGGTCAAGCCGGTCGTGCGCTTCCGTAATCCGCTGGATGGCGTGGTGGCGTGGGATGACGCCGTGAAGGGGCGCATCGAGATTGCCAACGAGGAGTTGGATGACCTCGTGATTGCACGGCCGGATGGCACGCCGACCTATAATTTCTGTGTCGTCGTCGACGACGCCGACATGGGAATCACGCACGTGATCCGCGGTGATGATCACGTCAACAATACGCCTCGCCAGATCAATATCCTGCAGGCGCTGGGCTACACGCCACCGGTCTATGCGCACTTGCCAACGGTGCTGAACGAGCAGGGCGAGAAGATGTCGAAGCGTGCCGGCGCGATGGCCGTCACGCAGTATCGCGACGAAGGCTATCTGCCCGAAGCCATCGTCAACTACCTCGCGCGACTGGGTTGGGCGCATGGCGACGCAGAGATCTTTTCCCGCGAGCAATTCGTTTCGTGGTTCGACCTCGATCACCTGGGCAAATCGCCGGCCCAGTACGATCCGGAAAAGCTGAAATGGTTGAACGGTCATTACATCAAGACCGGCGACGCGGCGCGGCTGGCTTCGCTGACGACGCCTTTCATGACGGCATTGGGCGTGGACGTGAACGCCGCCGGTGCGCCAGACTGGGTCGGTGTGGTGGCGTTGATGAAGGACCGCGCCGTTACGTTGAAGGACCTCGCAGACAGTGCATTGATGTTCTATCGCGAACCGGAGCCGGCTCCGGACGCGTTGGCGCAGCATCTCACCCATGCCGTGAAACCAGCGGTGGCCGCATTGCGTGATGCGCTGACGACAGTCGAATGGGAGCGCGCTGCGATCGGCGCCGCGTTGAAGCAGGTGTTGTCCGCGCATAGCCTGAAGATGCCGGCCTTGGCAATGCCTGTCCGGTTGCTGGTTGCAGGAACGACACACACGCCATCGATCGACGCCGTGCTTGAACTTTTCGGAAAGGACCGTGTATTATCACGCCTCGCTCACGGCGTTGCGTGAAGTGGCACTGGAGCGAAGCGGTAAATCGCAGTACTAAGGGCGGCAGGCCTGTACGTAGGGCGGCATCGGATATCCCAAACGATGCCGCAGTGCGCGATGTATCGGTCGATGTCGAGAGCAGAAATTGTTCGCGAGATTGATTGACGAAGTGGCTAAACCTACATATAATCTTGTTTCTCTGTCGGGGGTATAGCTCAGATGGGAGAGCGCTTGCATGGCATGCAAGAGGTCAGCGGTTCGATCCCGCTTACCTCCACCAGAACGAAGGTTTCGTCCCCTTCGTCTAGAGGCCTAGGACATCACCCTTTCACGGTGAGTACAGGGGTTCGAATCCCCTAGGGGACGCCAAAACGTCGGGAAGATCGCGGGAGCGCCGTGTTATTCCAGTAGTGCCAGAGCGCGGTAGTGTGCGCTTGCACTGCGATGATGTGAAGTTTGGAGTGGTAGTTCAGTTGGTTAGAATACCGGCCTGTCACGCCGGGGGTCGCGGGTTCGAGTCCCGTCCACTCCGCCAATCAGAAAGCCCGTTCAAGCAAAACTTGTACGGGCTTTTTCTTTCCCTTAAGTACGATGCGCAAAAGGGAAAGGATATGCAGAAATCCCGCATATCCAAGCTATTTGATGCATAGATGCTGAGAAATAGCTTGACGAAGTAAAAGACCTTACCTATAATATGGGTCTTTCGCAGTAAGTGAAGTTGAAAACATCATGGACGTCAAAGCGGCGGTAAGCGGTTGCCGTGATGATCGTGCAATGCGAATGCGTAATAAGCGAAGGTTTCGTCCCCTTCGTCTAGAGGCCTAGGACATCACCCTTTCACGGTGAGTACAGGGGTTCGAATCCCCTAGGGGACGCCAGAACGTCGGGAAGATCGCGGGAGTGCCGTGTATATTCCAGTAGCCAGAGCGCGATAGTGTGCGCTTGCACTACGATGATGTGAAGTTTGGAGTGGTAGTTCAGTTGGTTAGAATACCGGCCTGTCACGCCGGGGGTCGCGGGTTCGAGTCCCGTCCACTCCGCCAGCATGTGTTGTATCAAAACCCCTGCCTGTCAAAAGACACGCAGGGGTTTTCGTTTTGAACGGTCGACATGCGTCGTTTATGGACGCCCGTTCTGCGCATCACATAAGGCTTGTCCAGACCGCCGCGTCAGTCCGAGGGTGGAGTGCCCGATGTGGCATTGCCGTTGAACCGTCGGACCACATAGCGACGATAGATTCCCAAGCCGATCGCCGCCACGCCCAGACTCAGCGTGTTTGCAATCCAGAAACCCTTCGCCCCGGTCCACGCCTCGGGCAGGTAGCCAGCAATATCAAAGCCCATCCAATAGCCGCCACCCAGCCCCACGCCCCATAACGCTATCGCGTAGATGGCCGTCGGAATCACCGTTACCTGATAGCTACGCAGCACGAAAGCGGTGCTCACCTGAAGCGCGTCGAAGACGTGATACGCCGCAACGATCACCAGCAGGCTGGCGGCGGTGGCTGCAACGCGCGTATCCGACGTATAAGCGGAAGCAATCGGACTGCGCAGCAGTAGTACGATACCGGCGTATCCGAGTCCGACGACGCTGGCGAACAGAATGCCGCTGCTCGATATCCGTCGGGCGTCCGAGAGCGCATTTGCGCCAATCCGCTGCGCCACCAACGTGGCGGTGCCGATACCGATCGACATCGGTGTCATATACAGGACGGCGCCCAGGTTGCCGGCGATCTGATGCGCCGCCAATGTGGCGGTACCGAAGCGTGCGATAAACAACGCCATGAAGGTATAGGACGTGACTTCGATCAGATAGGACACGCCCATCGGCACGCCGAGTTTCAGCAACGCCCGTTGGTGCCGCCATTGGGGCCAGGAAAAGCGTGCAATGATGCCGAGTGGCTTGAAAGCATTGCCGCGTGACATGATCCATAGCGCGGCACACGCATCGATCAGGTTGATGGCCGTACTGGCCAGTGCGCAGCCGATGCCGCCCATAGGCGCAATGCCCACTAAGCCGAAGATCAAGGCATAGTTCGCCGGGATCTTGACCGCCAGCGAGATAACCTGCAAAGTCATGACAATGCGCGGCCTGCCGATTGCGGTCGAGAGCGAGTTGAAAATGCGAAACAATAGCGCGCCAGGTAATCCGACAGCGAGAATGCGAAGATAGCGGGTGGCGTTGGCCCGCAGCTCGGCATTGGCGTGCGCCACGTCGAGCAGGGGAGCTGGAAAGGCCAGCAATACGGCGCCGATGATGCTGAGCGCCAACGCCAACCACAGCGCTTGGCGTGTTTGCTCCCCGATCTCCGCAACGCGTCCGGCTCCGTACAGGTTTCCGGCGATCGGCGAGAGGGCGACGAGAATGCCGGTCAAGGCAACATAGATACTGATATAGATCGAAGCGCCTAACCCCAGCGACGCAAGGCTTTCTGCCGAATATCGGCCGACCATGGCAGTATCGATGACGCCAAACGCGATGACGGCCAGTTGCCCGACGAGCACCGGCCAGGCCAGTTGTACAATCCCGCGGATATCGGCGCGGCGGCGGGCGAGTGACGGCGTGAGAAGCAGTGATTCAGAAGATGGCGGTAAGGCTGGCACAGACTCGCTCGCGAAACAACAAAAGGGTGTCGGGCCCGCCCCGGCGGGGCCGCGATCCAGCGTGCGGGCCTGCTAGGGCGTGTTCCGGAAGGCAGTCGCCGCGGCGTGGCGCCGTGCGTGCTCCGCGTCGACGACACGCACATACAGCCGGAACCGTTCGTCACGGTCGGCGGCACGGCGGCCTTCCCAGACTTTTTGCCAACGATATGGTTTCAGGTCGGTCGGATCAGAAAAATCATCGGTGTCCTGCCGCAGCAGTACATCGCAGTCATCGCGACCAAAACCAAAACGCATATCCTGAAAATACCCGAACGATGCGATTTGCGCGTCGCCGAGTCGAACCGGCGCAATACAGTGATAGTCCACCGGCAAGTGCGCGGCAATCTGGGCCGCAACGCCGCGATAGGTCCGGCTGTAATTGATGATAGGCAACCACAGCGTCATCAATAGCACCCACATCAACGTCGTGCCGAAGCTGGATAATACGACGCTGCGCCACAACACTTCCGGCCGCCTTGCCAGTCGCCAGCGCACTAGCGCGAACCAGCAGCCGGTGATCACGATCGCACCCAGTAGCGCGATCCATTTGAACGACGGATGGAAGCCCGGTACCAGGCGGCCCAGATTACGCGCCATAGGCGCCGGGAATCCCGTCAGGCTTGCAATCCATACCAGCCAGACAGCACCGCTCAGGATCGTGAAACTGAGCACCGCAAACCAGTCGATGGCATTGATCGCGCCACGTTTCAACGTTGGCAACGAGAATGCCGCCATCATTGAAAGGCAGGGCAGCAACAGAATGAACATCCGATTCGTCTGATGGCTTTGCAGGATGACCAGCACCAGCAGCGGCAAGATCAGCGACAACGGCGCGATGATATGCGGCGCACGGCGCCAGCCGCGCCAGCTATACCAAGCCCAGGCCGCCAACGGCCACGCTGGCCATGTGAACAGCGGCAGGTTCTTAGCCGCATAGAACAAGACGCTGTTCAGCGGTCCGCTGTAGAAATCGAAATTGCCATGCACCCAGGCGCGCAGGTAGTCCCGTGCCGCCGCCGCATCGACATACCAGGCCAGTGCAGGCCATGAAACAGCGAGCAACCCTGCCAATGGCACGCCGATCAGCAGCATCGTCCGGCTGCGGAAATGCTGGCTCAGGTAAGCAGTGAGACCGCTGCAGATACCAAGGACGACGGGTAGCAAGGGATTGGCTGCCAGCGTCAAGAGCCCCAAGCCGACCCCCCAATACGCGCCGCCCTGAAACGGTTTGTCGGATGCGCGGACCAGGCCGTACAGGATCATCGCGATCGACAGGAACTGCATCAATTGAGGCGTGGTTTCATGACCCCGTTCGGCAAGCCCGAAACAGGCCAGCAGGATCAGCACCGCGCCGTCGGCGATGGTGCGGCCGTAATCGGCGGGCAAGGGCTCACCGCCGAACACATATTTGAAAGGCTGGACTTCAGGTCGGCGCCCCATCAAATAGGTGCCGTACCAGACCATGCCGCAACATAGCGAAAAGAGCAGCGCCGTCACCACGCGCGCCGCGCTGCCGGGATCGATCATCGGCAGCAGTCGGATGGCCGAGGCGCCAAGCCAGTAGGCAAGGGGGCCATCCGCCGGCATCGGCTTGCCGAAGAGGTTAGGAAACAGCCAGTCGTGGAGGTTGCCTTTGGCGAGCGTCCACATCACCCCAAAGCCCGCGGCATCCTCGTTTTTCCACGGGTCACGACCAAACAGGCCGAATGCCGCATAGACGACGCAGATCGCAAGCAACACTGCCCGCGGCAAAGGCCGGGTAGCGGAGGCTGTCAGGCGAACGACGGATTTGAAACCGGTGGTCATGGCAAGGCAGGAGACGGCAACAGACGTGGAGGCGAGGAGGGGCAGACAAAAAAGGGCAGCCACGGCTGCCCCTTTTTCGTCGCGAACAATGCCGATGTGTAGGACATTGGCATTGACGGATTCCGCTTACTCGGCCTTCGCGGCGCCTGGGCGGTTGAACTTGGCGAACTTCGCCTTGAACTTCTCGATACGGCCGCCCGTATCCAGAATCTTTTGCGTACCCGTGTAGAAGGGGTGCGTTTCCGATGACGTTTCGACCTTCAGCAACGGGTATTCCTTGCCTTCGATCGTGATCTTTTCGCGCGTCGATACCGTCGAGCGGGTAATGAAGATAAAGCCGTCCGAGGACAGATCTTGCACCGCCACTTCACGGTAATTCGGGTGAATGTCTTTTTTCATGGTGACTTCCTAGGTCTGACGGTAGCCAGCTCGCCGGGGTCGCAAACCGCCACGATGTCGTGCGGGTGCCGGTGTTCGTACCGGCAAGCGGACGCCACGCTGGGCGAACTGCTGCCGTGAGACCAGCTCGGACCTTGCCGCGAGCCACTTGCCTGGGTATAAAAGCGAAGCTGCAGATTATGCCAGAAATTGCCGACGCCGCGTAGCGTTGTTTCTGGCGCTACGCGTCAGCGACGCATCATGTCGAAGAATTCGGCGTTCGATCGCGTTTCCTTGATCTTGCCGAGGATCATCTCCATCGCCGCGACATCGTCCATTTCCGACATCACCTTGCGCAGCGGCCACAACTTCTTGTGCAGTACGTCTGAATCGATCAGCAAGTCCTCGCGACGCGTACCCGAGCGGTTCAGATTGATCGCCGGATAGATGCGCTTTTCGGCCAGACGACGTTCCAGGTGCACTTCCATATTGCCGGTGCCCTTGAATTCTTCAAAGATCACGTCGTCCATCCGGCTGCCGGTTTCGATCAACGCGGTGCCGATGATGGTCAGTGAGCCGCCTTCCTCGATATTCCGTGCCGCGCCGAAGAAGCGCTTCGGACGTTGCAGCGCGTTTGCATCGACACCGCCGGTCAACACCTTGCCGGAGGCCGGCACGACGGTATTGTAGGCGCGGGCAAGGCGGGTGATCGAGTCCAGCAGGATGACCACGTCGCGCTTCATTTCCACCAGACGTTTCGCTTTCTCGATGACCATTTCAGCCACTTGAACGTGCCGCGATGCCGGTTCATCGAACGTCGAGGCGATCACTTCGCCCTTGACCGAGCGCTGCATTTCAGTGACTTCTTCCGGCCGTTCGTCGATCAGCAAGACGAACAGTTGCACGTCCGGATAGTTCGTCGCGATCGAGTGCGCGATGTGCTGGAGCATCACCGTCTTGCCCGACTTTGGCGATGCAACGAGGAGACCCCGCTGACCGCGACCGATCGGCGCGATCATGTCAATGACGCGACATGTCGCATTTTCGGTGCGGCTCGACAGCGCGCCGCGCGCGTTTTGGTCAGTGATTTCGGACTCGAGTTTCAGCGGCCGGTTCGGATGCAGCGGCGTGAGGTTCTCGAACATGATTTTATGTTTCGAGGCCTCAGGCGGCATCATGTTGACCTTGTCCACCTTGACCAATGCAAAGTAGCGTTCGCCATCCTTCGGCACGCGCACTTCGCCTTCGATCGTGTCGCCAGTGTGCAGGTTGAAGCGGCGGATCTGCGACGGACTGATATAGATGTCGTCGGTACTGGCCAGATAAGACGTTTCAGGCGAACGGAGAAAACCGAAACCGTCCGGCAGCACTTCCAGCGTGCCGTCGCCGTAGATGGTCTCCCCGGTTTTCGCTTTCTTTTTAAGGATCGCGAACATCAGTTCCTGCTTGCGCAGGCGATTCGCGTTTTCGATATCAAGGCCGCCGGCCATCTCGATCAATTCAGAGACGTGCTTGGATTTGAGCTCGGATAGATGCATACAGGGTGACCGCCTACGGAGGGAAGACGACGAATAAAGTGAGAGGTGAGCGGACGCTCGGGAGAATAAACAGCGTGATGTTTTAATTTTGCCGGCGCTGGCGTACAACACCGTCGTGCCACCGCTGCCCGACACACATTACGATACGCTGATATGGACGGCTGCGGAAGGATCAAGAATGCGAAAAGAACATGCGCTAAAGCCGTATTCGCGGGGCGATGCCTGGCAGTTGCTGGCTGATCCAGGCACATTCCCTGTGCGGGCTTTGTCGTACGTCATGCGGGTATGAACGTCGCATGAGTACAACAGGCGCTTGCATTCATCACACTAGTGTAACAGATGTCAGGGCAGGCGCAATAGCGGATGTTGAAAATGCAACACGAGCGTGCCGCCGCCAAACGGAAGTGACCAGCGCGGCGGGGGCGCGCTATTTATAGATGGCTGTCTAGGAAAGCTGTCAATTGGGACTTCGACAGCGCCCCTACTTTTTGCGCCGCAACCGAGCCGTTCTTGAACAGGATCAGCGTTGGGATGCCGCGTACGCCGAACTTCGCCGGGGTCGATTGGTTCTCGTCCACGTTCAGCTTGGCAACCTGGACCTTTTCGCCATATTGTTGCGCGACCTCGTCAAGGATCGGCGCAATCATCTTGCACGGTCCGCACCATTCCGCCCAGAAATCCAGCAAAACCGGCTTGTCCGCTTTGATCACGTCGCCTTCGAACGAGGCGTCGCTGATATGTTTGATGTGTTCGCTCATGGATGAAATAACCTTGTTGCGTTCGCGCTCGTCCCAGGGGCGCAGGCTTGCCCGGTTGCGGCCGTTCAGATCACGGAAGGGCTTCGAAGAGCCACGTCCCCGCCCCGCAGGCCTGCCTTGGTACGAGCGAACTAGGATGTCAAGATACACTAATTCGGCGAGTGTGTCCGGCGTCGGCGTGCCGAGGATTGCCTTGCTTGGCAAGGATATGACGACGTCTTTGCACATTACAAGAGGGCTCGGGCCTCATCATTAAGGGTTGGTCGGCCCATCCGGCGCGCCGCAGGCTTGCCGGCACGGATGGATTCGCGCTATAATCGCGAGTTCTCCCTTGCCACACCGTCGAGGCGAGCATGTTTTCGTAGGGCTAGGGTGCGGGAGGGTGTGCTTCCTGTGGCCGTGCTCCCTCCGCGCCATGCATCGCTTCTGTCGGGTGGCTGTTAACCCAGAAGGAGCGCGTATGTCGCGTCACTACGAAATCGTATTTATCGTACACCCGGATCAGAGCGAGCAGGTGCCCGCGATGATCGAACGGTACAAGTCCACGATTACCGCCCAAGGCGGCAGCATTCACCGCGTGGAAGATTGGGGTCGCCGTCAACTGGCATACCTGATCGAGAAGCTGGCGAAGGCCCACTATGTCTGCATGAACATCGAATGCAGCCAGGAAACGCTGGAAGAGCTGGAACACGCATTCAAGTTCAACGATGCGGTGCTGCGTCACCTGATCGTCAAGACGAAGAAGGCGGAGACCGCCCCGTCGCCGATGATGAAGGAAGTGCAGCGTGAAGAAGCGCGGAAGTCGGCTGCGGCAGCACGCCCTGCTGACGCGGCTCAGGCTCCGGCCTGAGTGCGGCTGTCCGGGAAGTCGAATGTAGGGCGGACCTGGCAATGAACAGGCTGCAGCTGGATGGGACGGTGCTTGAGCGCGGCACGTTGCGCTATACCCCGGCCGGGGTGCCCGTCCTGGACCTGAAGCTGCACTGTGTGTCGGAGGTTGAGGAAGCCGGTTTTAGCCGGCGCGTCGAAGTGGTCGTGCCGGCACGGGTTGCCGGCGGTCTGACCGATGCGCTACAGCGGCTGGCACTCGATCGGAGCATGCGGTTCGCCGGGTTTCTCGCCCCGCTGAAACAACAGTCCCGGACGCTGATTTTTCATATCACCGATTTGCAAGACATCGTTTAGCAAGATATTAGGATAAGGACACCATCATGCCGCGTCCCACCGGAAAGAAGTTCGAAAAGCGTCGCCCGCAACAAAACCCGCTGTTCAAGCGCAAGAAGTTCTGCCGTTTCACCGCGGCGGGCGTCGAGTCCATCGATTACAAGGACATCGACACGCTGAAGGATTTCATCAGCGAAAACGGCAAGATCACGCCGGCCCGTTTGACGGGTACGAAGGCCCGCTACCAGCGTCAGCTGGGTACGGCAATCAAGCGCGCACGGTATTTGTCGCTGCTGCCGTACTCCGACCAGCACCACGGTTAAGCCTTCGCGCATAAGGAGCATTGGAAATGGAAGTTATTTTGCTGGAAAAGACCCAGAACCTGGGCAACCTGGGTGACATCGTGCGTGTGAAGGACGGCTATGCCCGTAACTTCCTGCTGCCGCGCAAGATCGCGCGTCGGGCCACGGCATCGGCCGTGAAGGAATTCGAAGCACGTCGCGCCGAGCTGGAAAAGCTGGCGGCCGAGAAGTTGGCTGCCGCACAAGCCGCTGCTGAAAAGCTGACGTCGCTAAAGGTGACCCTGTCGCAAAAGGCGGGTGTTGACGGTCGTCTGTTTGGTTCGGTGACGAATCACGACGTGTCGGCTGAGCTGAACAAGCTGGGCATCGACGTATCCAAGCAACAAGTGCGTCTGCCGGAAGGCATCATGAAGACGATCGGCGAACACCCGGCGCAGGTGCTCCTGCACACGGATGTTGTTGTCGATATCACCGTGACCGTGGTTGGCGAAACGGTCTGACCGACCGCCCGCGTGCTGACCTGTCGAGTTGCAATGCAGTTGCAAAAATCGCTGGGTGCGTGACGCGGCGTCGTGGCGCAGTCTACGAAGGCAAAGGCCGGATCTCCGGCCTTTGCCTTTTTTGTTTGCGGGGGATGTCGCCCTGGGGCGGAGTGCCCCTTTATAATTGGTTCCCATGAACGCTTCGAATAAAGATCCGCAGCTTGAGTCGCTGAAAGTTCCGCCTCATTCCATCGAGGCGGAACAATCGGTGCTGGGTGGCCTATTGCTCGACAACGCCGCATGGGACCGTATCGCGGATTTCGTCGCGGAAGGGGACTTCTACCGCTACGACCACCGAATGATCTTCCAGCATATCGGTCGGCTGATCTCGACGGCCAGACCGGCTGACGTGATCACGGTGTTCGAGTCGCTGACCCTGGCGGGCAAGGCCGATGACGTCGGCGGCTTGACGTATTTGAATTCGCTCGCGCAAAACACGCCGAGCGCGGCAAATATCCGCCGCTATGCCGAGATCGTCCGCGATCGCGGCGTGTTACGCAAACTTGTTACCATTGCTGACGATATCTCCGGTGGCGCCTTCAATCCACAGGGCCGTGAAGTGCGGCAACTGCTGGACGAAGCCGAATCCAAGATCTTCGCAATTGCGGAGGAGGGGGCACGGTCGCAGCAGGGTTTCCTGGAGATCAAGCCGCTGTTGTCGCAGGTCGTGGAGCGTATCGACACGCTGTATCACCAGGACAACAGCAGCGATGTGACCGGGACGCCAACGGGATTCGTCGATCTTGATCGCATGACCTCCGGGATGCATGGCGGCGAATTGATCATCATCGCCGGTCGTCCGTCAATGGGCAAGACGTCGTTGGCAATGAATATCGGCGAATACGTTGCAATCGAATACGGTCTGCCAATCGCGGTGTTTTCGATGGAAATGCCGGGTACCCAACTGGCAATGCGGATGTTGGGCTCGACCGGACGTCTTGATGCGCACCGACTGCGGACGGGCAAGCTGACCGATGATGACTGGCCGAAGCTGACGCACGCCGTGCAGAAGATGGGTGAGGCCCAGATTTTCATCGACGAACAGGGCGGCTTGAATCCGATGGAGTTACGTGCCCGCGCGCGGCGCTTGTCGCGCCAGTGCGGCCAACTCGGTCTGATCGTCATCGATTACCTCCAACTGATGTCCGGTTCGAGTACCGGGGAGAACCGGGCGACTGAAATTTCTGAAATATCGCGATCCCTCAAGAGCCTCGCGAAGGAACTGAATGTGCCGGTGATCGCGCTGTCGCAGTTGAACCGAAGCTTGGAACAACGGCCAAACAAGCGTCCGGTAATGTCCGACCTGCGGGAATCGGGCGCCATCGAGCAGGATGCCGATGTGATCTTGTTTATCTATCGCGATGAGGTCTATAACCCGGATACGCCGGACAAGGGAACGGCCGAGCTGATCATCGGCAAACAGCGTAACGGCCCGATCGGGACGGTGCGATTGACGTTCCTTGGTCAATATACGAAGTTCGATAATTTCGCCGGTGGAAGCGGCTTTTACGCCGCGGAATAAGACACGGTGGCATCTTCAGGCGTCGCCATGCGGCGCGATGCCGCACTACACCCCGAAGCCGCGCCCGAATCCCAGGCGCAACAATGTGCCGACGCGGTTACAATACGACATTTTTGTGACAGTGAAGCCCGGCGTCTGCCGGGTCGTCTCGGGGTACCCCTATGTTTGGTCGGTTCATGCCTACCGAAGGCAAGTTTTTCGAAATCTTCAACGCACATGCGCGCTGCATTGTGGAAGCCAGTCTTCAATTGAAGTTGTTGATTGATCACATCGACGACGTGGAAGTCTATAAGCGCCAGGTGCAGGGGTTCGAAAAGCAGGCGGACAAACTGACGCGTGATACCACGGACCTCCTGCACAAGACCTTCATCACGCCGCTGGACCGTGACGAGATCCACAAACTGATCACGACGATGGACGACATCATCGATTTGATCGAGGACGTGGCAACGGCCGTATCGTTGTACGACGTGACAAGCGTCCCGTCCGATGCCGGCGAACTGGCCGAGATTTGCGTGAAGTGCTGCAAGGAAGTGGAAAACGTCGTTCAACGGCTCCATGATCTGCGCGATCCGGCTGCCATTCTAAAAGGCTGCGAAGTCATTGACCGGCTCGAATCCGATGCCGACAAGATCTTGCGCGCCGCCATTTCGCGTCTGTTCCGCGAGGAGTCGGACGTCAAGAATCTGATCAAGCTAAAGGCCATCTACGAGTTGCTCGAAGAGGTCACCGACAAATGCGAGGATGTGGCGAACATCATCGAAGGCATCGTGCTCGAGAATGCTTAACGGATAGCTGATGGCTTCGATACATATGGCTTTATGGGCGATCGTCGTGTTGGTCGCGGTCGCATTGGTGTTCGACTTCTTGAACGGCTTCCACGATGCGGCAAACTCGATTGCCACCGTGGTGTCCACGGGCGTGCTCAAGCCGCAGCAAGCGGTGGCGTTCGCGGCATTCGCCAATGTCCTCGCGTATTTCATCTTCCACCTGAAAGTCGCGGCAACGGTGGGGCGAGGCACGATCGATCCGGAGATCATCGACCAGTATGTGATTTTCGGCGCGCTACTGGGGGCGATCGGGTGGAACATCATTACGTGGGTGTTCGGTATTCCATCGAGTTCATCCCATGCCTTGATCGGCGGACTGGTCGGCGCGGCGGTGGCGAAGACGGGGGGCTTTGCGGCCTTGAATTACGATGGCCTGATGAAAACCGTCGCCTTTATTTTTATCTCGCCGTTGCTCGGCTTCGTATTGGGGTCGGCGTTCATGGTGGCGGTCTCGTGGCTGTTTTTTCGTACGCCGCCGTCCCGTGTTGATCGCCATTTCCGGCGGTTGCAGTTGCTGTCCGCCGGGTTGTATTCGCTTGGCCATGGCGGCAATGATGCGCAGAAGACCATTGGCGTGATCTGGATGTTGCTCATCGCAAGTGGTTACGTGACCGCGCAGGCAGAGGCACCGCCGGCGTGGGTGATCGCCGCGTGTTATTTCGCGATTGGACTTGGGACCTTGTTCGGTGGATGGCGCGTGGTTCGCACCATGGGCCAGAAAATCACGAAGTTGAAACCTGTTGGCGGCTTCTGTGCCGAGTCGGGGGGGGCGGTTACGTTGTTCACCGCATCCTGGCTGGGCATTCCGGTGTCGACCACGCATACGATCACGGGTGCCATCGTCGGGGTGGGCGCGACGCAAAAGCTATCGGCAGTGCGATGGGGCGTGGCGGGACGCATTGTCTGGGCCTGGATACTGACGATTCCGGCGTCGGCAGTGCTCGCGGCTGCAGGTTGGTGGTGCGGTCGCTGGTTGTTCTAAGCCGTATCAGCGCGCTTGTGCGGCGATGCGGGCGATCGGATCGTCGCTCGCCGTGCCTTGCCGATCCGCATGTGCAATCACGGCACCGATAGGATCATCGCCCACACCTTGTGATGATCGTGGTGGCGTATTGATCGGCGCGGCTGGCGCGGTGGACAGGTTTGTCGTATTGCCTGCTGGCATACCCGCCTGTGCGTAGGCGTTTTCCGGTGCAACCATCGGCTGCCCATCCTGCGGCGTCAATGGTGCACGCGGGTCCAGCGGCACGGGCGCCGTCGCGCGGCGACCCGCGATACGACGGATGCCGTCGAAGTGGCGCGCCCAATACGGATTGGAAATGTAGTCGATACGCACGGTGCCGCCGGTCGACGGGGCGTTCACGAACCGGTAGTTTCCGACATAGACGCCCACATGAGAGTACGGCCGTCCATCGGTGTTGAAAAACACCAAGTCTCCCGGTGCGATCTCATCGGGCTCGACGCTCGTGCCGGCGTAGCGCATCTGTGACGTAGTGCGAGGCAGTTGTACATCAGCCGCGTTATCGACCACGTAGCGGACTAATCCGCTGCAATCGAAACCAGACGCCGGCGTATTGCCGCCCCAGCGATACGGAATGCCCACAAGCCCCATCGCCTGCATCGAAATCTCTTCTTGCCCAACGCTGTGGTCGACGAACTTCGGCAATCCTGGCGGCGGCGTTTTCGGTCCCCAGCCATTCAGTTTGGTGCGCACGCCGCTCGCATCGGCGGACGTGTTACCTTGGTCACGCGGCGTCGTGCCGCAGGCACCCAAGATCAGCAGGCACGCCAGCGCCGTACTCGATGCGGCAAGCCGAAATGCCGCGCCCCCCGTCGTGACCGCCGTTGCCATCGCATCTGAGACCGTCTCGCCGAACGACATGCGCGCCGGTACCGCGTTCAGCGACGCAGGCGGTGATACGGTGGGACGAGGCGAATGCGAAACGGAGCGCATACGGAGAAAATCGCGCGCTGAGCGCTGCCAAAATACCACCCTGAACCGGGAAAAATGCGTTCGGGAACGGACGGCAGGTGGGCTATCGGCGCCAGCACGCAAATAGACGAGGTGCTTTTATCTTAACCGCGGCTAGGCTGGTCGGCAACCGCTGTTGACTCGATACATCAGGAAAAGACGGTAAATAATTGAAATTCGACGCGTTTCCACGCCTGTCTTACGTTGTCATCATCGCAAAACAACGGCCCGGCGTGCTTGCGCAGCGCCGGGCCGGAGGGGACGGAAGCGGCATGCCGCTTCGCTATCAGAAGCAGGATCGTTGTGCGATGCACCGAACGCGCGATGCGCCGGTGTTTAACAGACGAGATCCCACGCGAACTTACAACATATCGGAGGCATAATCCGCCAGTCGCGAGCGCTCACCGCGCGCCAGCGTCACGTGCCCGCCGTGCGGCCAGCCCTTCAGGCGGTCGACCACATACGTCAGGCCCGAACTGCCTTCGGTCAGGTATGGTGTGTCGATCTGCGCAATATTCCCGAGACAGATGATTTTCGTGCCAGGACCTGCACGTGTCACCAACGTCTTCATTTGCTTGGGTGTCAGATTTTGTGCCTCGTCGATGATCACATATTTGTCGACAAAGGTTCGGCCACGCATGAAGTTCATGCTCTTGACCTTCAGGCGCGAACGAATCAGGTCTTGCGTGGCGGCGCGTCCCCATTCCCCAGCGGAATCGTCACTCTTCTGCAGCACTTCGAGGTTGTCGTCGAATGCCCCCATCCACGGCTGCATTTTCTCTTCCTCGGTGCCCGGCAGGAAGCCGATATCCTCGCCCACCGGGACCGTCGCGCGGGTGACGATGATTTCGTTATAACGCTTCTCGTCAAGTACTTGCGCCAAGCCGGCGGCCAGGGCGAGCAAGGTTTTGCCGGTACCGGCCTGACCCAACAGGCTGACAAAGTCGACGTCCGGATTCATCAGCAGGTTCAGCGCAAAATTCTGCTCACGGTTGCGTGCGGTGACGCCCCACACGTTGTTCTTGTGGTGCCCGTAATCGCGCAATGTCTGCAGCAGGGCGGTGCGACCGTTTATCTCGCGCACGACCGCATGGAATGCCGGTTCGCCGTTGTTCGGTTCCAGATACACAAACTGGTTCACCAGCATCGCGGGCACCGACGGACCGGTCAGGCGATAGAACGTCGTACCCGTTTTCACGTCCTGCCAGCTTTCCATCCCCTTGCCATGCCGGGTCCAGAAATCCTTCTGCAGCGCATGCACGCCGGTGTACAGCAGATCCTTGTCTTCGAGGACCTGATCGTTGTAGTAATCCTCGGCGGCCAATTGCAGCGCGTGGGCCTTGATCCGCATATTGATGTCTTTCGACACCAGGACCACGTCCCGTTCCGGCTGTGCGCGTTCCAGTGCGCGTACCACGCCAAGAATCTGATTGTCGGCCTTGCCTGCTGGCAGGCCCGCCACCGGAGGCACTTCCTGCAACGAGGTCTGGAAGAACAGACGGCCGCGGGCTTCGCGATTTCCCAGGCGGGACAACTGCAGGCCCGTCTGGATGTCGACGTCACCGGCCACCAGTCCGTCGAGGATGCGACTGACCTGACGCGCGTTACGCGCGACTTCCGACATGCCTTTCTTGTTGTTGTCCAGTTCCTCCAACGTCATCATCGGCAGATAGACGTCATGCTCCTCGAAACGGAACAGGGAACTCGGATCGTGCAGCAGCACGTTCGTGTCCAGGACGAACAACTTCGTCCGGACGGCGGCTGCCGCAGCGCGTGCGCCGCCTTTGGCCTGACGCGATTGCGCGCCGGCATGAGCACCGCCCGCCGTGTGATGGCGCAGGTTTTCCGGGATTTTCTGGTGGTCGCGGGCTTGCAAGGGCACATCGTCGCCGGCTTCGATACGCTCGGCACGCGGCGTGGCGGTGGGGGTGCCTGCCGCGGGGCGCGCACCTGCCGTCTGTGTTGCTGGCGCGTCATGGGTGCGGGCGACACCTTTGGCAGGGTGTTTCGCCTCGCTGACAGGTTCCGGATCTCGCAATGCCGCAGGCATTGCGGCCGGGATCGCGGTACCACTTAACTCAGCTGCCGCGGTGGGCAGGTATTCGACTTCATCGACCACCGCCACGTCGGCATCTTCCACGTGCGCGGATTTCTTTTTCGACGCCGGGGACGGGCGCAAACGCGCCTTGTATTGGTCCGCCGGTAGCAGGTCGCCAAGCTTTGAAGGCAAGGAGGGCAAAGGCATCAAGAGCTCCTATCGGACACAAGCGAACGATGCGGCAAGGTTGCCGCATCATGTAGAGCGAAACTAGGGGTGCCGCTGGCTTGCCAAAGGGTTGAGGTTGAGAGAAAACAGAAGCGAAAAAGCCGCCTCGCCTGAAAGTGGCGACGGCGGCTTTCTTTGCGCCGGGCCCGAGGTGCGGCAGCGCGGGCGGCGCGGTAAGCAAAGCAGGCAGTGAGGGCCTCGTCAAGGAGGCATGCGGAACCAGTCCGTGCGAATGCGTGCGTCATTGACCTCACTATATCCCGGCTTAGCGCGATGATTCAAGTGTTTGCGCGGCAAGCAGCACGTCGTCCGCATGCGCGTCCACCTTGAGTCCACGCCAGGCATTTCGGATCGTGCCCTTGGCGTCGATCAGAAAGGTCGATCGTTCGATGCCACGCACGGTCTTGCCGTACATTTTCTTCTCTTTCATGACGCCGTACAGGTTGCATACGGACTCGTCCTTATCGGAAACAAGGCCGAAAGGCAGTTCCAGCTTGCTTTTGAAGCGCTCATGGGACGGCAGGCTGTCGCGCGAGACGCCGACAATGACGGTATTCGCGGCGGCGAACGCCGGGGCATGATCGCGAAACGCCATGCTCTCCTTCGTGCAGCCAGGGGTGCCGTCCTTCGGGTAAAAATACAACACGACATGCTTGCCGCGTAGCGCGCTGAGCGCCAACACGTGCTTTACTGCATCTGTTTCATCGCCTTGCGTCACCGGCGCGGAGAAGTCCGGCGCCGTCTGTCCCACTGCAACCGGCGCGCCAGTCGCGGCTGTGTCCGATGCGGGAGCGTTGGCGAGGGAAGCGATCGACATTGCGCTATTCCTTTTTTTATCGATGCCGGCACAACTCGTCCGGCGGGTGAAACTGGCAAGCGGCTGCTCTCGCGCACAACAAAGCAAAGCGCCTGTCGGTGGACCGCATACGTCGCACGCCCATCAGGCGGCGTCGGGTTGAATCATCAACTCACCGGATCTTCCCGGGATACTTCCCCACGCGAACGGTCGCACCGGCAACGTTGCCGGATCGAGCGTCGCATGGTAATCGGCCATCGAGACAAGCTGATGGCCTTGCGCTTGCCAACCGCGCAATAATGCATTGAACACCGGTGCAAGCTTCTGCCCCTCCAGTTCCGCGTGCAGCGTGAAAACGTGATCACGTTCGGCGAGGACGCGGCCATTGCTGTCCGTGTCGCGGGCCGTGTACGTCAGCAATCGTTCTGCGACATTGTCGACGGTAATGTCGTCGATACCTATCAACTCATCCAGCGTTGGCAACGTGGTGGGCATTTGGATGTGGGACAGCACGCGCGTACCAACCGCCGGCCGATAGGGTCCATCGCCGCGGCCATCGGATGCGTAGGTCATGCCCCATTTATCGATCAAGGCCAGCCCGTGCTCGTTCATTTGCCAGCCGGCCGCGCCATGTGTCGTCGGCGCACGTCCGAAGATCGACACAAAGCGATCATGGGCACGTTGCATCTGCGCGCAGGTCCAGCGCGCGTCGTTGCCGCGGTCGCGCACATTGTCCTGCCAGTAGACGTGATCCCAGCAATGGATTCCCACCTCGAAGCCCGCGTCCCGGACGGCGCGCATCTCGGTCGCCGCACGTACGCCAATATCAGGGCCGGGTAATAGCGTGCCATACATCAGCGTCTTGACGCCGTAGTGTTCGACCACCGAGGTGCGGGATACTTTTTTGAGAAAACCTGGGCGGAAGACCCGGCGTAGCGCCCAGCCGGTGTGGTCCGGACCGAGGCTGAAGAGGAAGGTGGCGCCGGCTTGCGCGGCCTCCAGCATGTCGACGAGCGCCGGCACGCCCTCGCGGGTACCCCGCAGCGTGTCGACGTCGATCTTGAGAACGATGCGTGCCAAATGTATCAGTCCATCAAGGCGCGGGCTTCCACGACTTGCGAGCGATAGGCCTCGAATAACTGGCGCAGCGCATCGTCCATCGCGACTTCAGGCTTCCAGCCCAGCTCATGCATCGTGTTATCGATCTTCGGCACACGGTGCTGGACGTCCTGATAGCCCGTGCCATAGTACGCACCGGACGAGGTTTCCACGACCTGGACCGATTTCGCGCCATCCCGGTATTCCGGGAATTCGGCCGCGAGGGCCAGCATCTTTGTCGCCAGTTCGCGTACGGAGACGTTGTTGGTCGGATTGCCGATGTTATAGATCTTGCCGCTGGCAATGCCGTTCGGGTTATCGATGATTTTCATCAACGCCGCAATGCCGTCGCCGATCCAGGTAAAGGCACGCTTTTGTGCGCCGCCGTCAACCAGATTGATGTTTTCGCCCCGGACGATATGACCGAGGAATTGCGTTACCACCCGCGAACTGCCTTCCTTCGGCGTGTGGATCGAATCCAGGCCGGGTCCCATCCAGTTGAACGGGCGGAACAAGGTGAAATTCAGGCCGTCCTGCATTCCGTAGCCCCAGATCACGCGGTCAAGCAATTGCTTCGAGCACGCATAGATCCAGCGCGGCTTGTTGATCGGACCATACACGAGCGGCGAGCTTTCAGGATCGAATTCCCCATCCTCGCACATGCCGTAGACTTCGGATGTCGATGGGAAGACCAGGTGCTTGCGATACTTGACCGCCGATCGAATGATCGGCATGTTCGCTTCGAAGTCGAGCTCGAACACCCTCAGCGGTTGCTGCACGTAAGTGGCCGGTGTCGCGATGGCCACCAACGGCAGTATCACGTCGCACTTGCGCACGTGATACTCGACCCACTCCTTGTTGATCGTAATATCGCCCTCGAAGAAATGCATACGCTCATGTTTCGCGAGATCGCCCAGGCGATCGCTTTGCATATCCATGCCGTACACGTCCCAGTCCGTCGTTTCCAGAATGCGCTTCGACAGGTGGTGGCCGATAAAGCCGTTGACGCCAAAAATCAGAACCTTTTTCTTCATGAGTCGCGAGAAGGGAGTGAAAGTCGCAACCAGTCGCTGGCCGTGATCGGCACATCGTCCAGTCGCAGTTCGCGGATCGCGAGGGCGCGCCCATCGCCGCATACGCCAACGATTGCATTATCCACCACATGAAAGCCGGGGGGCAAATCCGCATGCAAGGCGGCGTCGCCGGGGAGCATTCGTGCGGCGGCAAGGATAAAGCGCCGACCTGCCGCATCGTCCCAGAACGCGCCGGGATAGGGTGGCGCCACTGCTCGTATCAGGTTATACACCTGCTGCGCGGGTTGCGACCAGTCGATGCGGCCATCTTCCGGCTTGCGACCGCCAAAATACGACCCGGCAGCGAGGTCGTTCGGCAAACGTACAGCGGTGCCGTCCAGCAAGGCGGGCAGCACGCCCCATAGTGTCTGTTCCGCAGCCACGGTCACTTTTTCGAACACCTGATGCGCGGTGTCATCGGGCAAGATGGGGACCGCGGTCTGCGCAAGAATGGCGCCCGCGTCGGGCTTCGCGGTCATTTCATGCAGCGTGGCACCGGTTTCGGTCTCGCCATACAGCACGGCCCAGTTTACTGGAACGCGGCCACGGTATCGGGGCAACAGCGAGCCGTGCAGGTTATAGGCCCCACGCGGCGCCAGCGCAAGCACGTCGACCGGAAGCATATGCCGGAAGTAGAAGGAAAACAGGAAATCCGGCGCGCCGCCAGGCAGGTTGCGCAACGCTTGCCGCAGGGTCTGGCCATCGGCGACTTGCGCCGCGGTTGGCTGGATCGTCGGGATGCCGTGGTCTGCGGCGACGGCGGCGACGCTTTCGAACCAGATATGTTCTTCCGGATTGTCCTCATGCGTGACGACCAGCGCTACGTCCACGCCGCGCGCCAATAGCACACGCAGACAGCGTGCCCCCACGTTGTGATAAGCGAATACGACCGCGCGTGTTCCGGCCACGGCGCGGGTCGCGCCGTGGCTTGATTCTGGCAATCCGGACGAGAAGTGGGTCACCGCGTTTCTCCGGACGGGGTCTCCACCGTCGCCTCGGTGGTGGGCGTGCCGCCGCCATACGGAGCGGGCACGTCCGCCGCCAGCGGTACCGGCACCGTGGCCTCGTCCGCGAAGCGGGGCGCCTTGCCGATGGTGGCGGACGGGTCCACCGCGGCACCGGCTGGCAGGTTCGCAGGTGCCGCTGGGGCGGCGGAGGGCGCCGCCGGGTCACCGGTCAAGAACGTTTGTACCAGATAACGCGGGCGACCGCGGACCTGCTGGTAGATCCGTCCGATATATTCGCCAAGCAGCCCCAGAGCGAACAGGATGATTCCGATCATGAAGAAATTGATCGCGAACAGCGTGAAAACGCCTTGCACTTCCGCGCCCAGCATGAAGCGTCGGAACATCAGCAAAAAGAACAACGCGGCGGACCCGGCCGACATCAGCACGCCGACAAAGGAAAGCATCTGCAGCGGAACGACCGAGAAGCCGGTAACGAGATCGAAATTCAACCGGATCAACGAATACAGGGAATACTTCGATTCGCCCGCGAAACGCTCTTCGTGCGCCACATCGATTTCGATCGGATTTTGCGCGAACGTGTAGGCGAGGGCTGGAATGAAGGTATTGATCTCACCACACCGATTGATTGTCGAAATGATGCGCTTGCTGTATGCGCGCAGCATGCATCCCTGGTCGGTCATCTTGATGCGCGTGATTCGCTCACGCAGCCGGTTCATCCAATGCGATGCCTCGCGGCGGAACCAGCTGTCCTGACGATCGGAGCGGATCGTACCCACATAGTCGTAGCCCTCACGCATCTTGCTGACAAGCTTGCCGATTTCCTCGGGGGGGTTTTGCAGGTCGGCGTCGAGCGTGATGACGATTTCGCCGCGGGCGTATTCGAATCCGGACAGGATCGCCATGTGCTGGCCGTAGTTGCCGTTCAGCAGGATGACCCGCGTGACATCGTCCCGCACTGCAAACTGGTCGGCCAGCATGGCGGCGGAGCGGTCCCGGCTGCCATCGTTGATGAAGATGATTTCGTAGGTCGCGTCCAACGCGTCCAACGCGGGATAAAGGCGCTCGAACAAGGCGTTGAGGCCAGCTTCCTCGTTGTACACGGGAATGATGACGGAGAGCTCGGGTGACGTCATTGCAAATCGATGGTTCGTGAATTGAAAACGCGCGGCAGGGGTATTGACAACCGCAGGCGGCGCGTCATGGTGCGCATGGTTGCGCCAAGCGCGAGCACGGCGGACTGGTCGCGGACGATTCCGTCCAATACGAGGTCAGGCGGATCATGCCTCCCGCCAGCGATGCCGTGCGATGGCAGGGATGCGCGCGCTGTCAGAATTGCGCATCCACGGCGGCCACGACGCGGTCGACGTCGGCGTCCGTCATTGTCGTGAACAACGGCAGGGACACAGTGCCGGCACCAATCCGCTCGGTATGAGGCAACATGCCTTCACGGAAACCCCGTTGCCGATACAAGGTGAACAAATGGACCGCCGGGTAATGCACGCCGCTACCAATGCCACGCTCTTTCAGCGCGGTCATGAAATCCGCTCGCGCGGGGCGCCCCGGCTGTCCGACGGGTAGTACGATTTGGAACATATGCCAGTTGCTGTTGACGAAATCGGCCGGCGGCAATTCGACGCCGGCGCGACACGCGGCACCTTCGGTGAAACGGTCGAAGTAACGACGTGCCAGCGCCCGGCGGCGCTCCGTGAATCGCGCCAGATGCGGCAGTTGTCCCAAACCGACCCGCGCCGCGACATCGGTCAGGTTGAACTTGCCGCCTAGGACGTCGACATCCATGCCGTCCATGCCGGTGCGAGTCACCCCCTGGAGCCGGTACTTTTCGGCCAAACGGGCTTCCTCCGCGTTGTTCAACACCAACGCGCCGCCCTCGATCGACGTCAGGTTCTTGTTCGGGTGGAAACTGAACGAGACCAGATCGCCGAAGCTGCCGATCTCCTTGCCATTCCACGATGCGCCTAGCGCCTGGGCGGCGTCCTCTATGACTCGTAGGCCATGCCGTTGCGCGATGGCATGGAGCCGCGTCATATCCACCGGCAAGCCCGCCAGATGCACCGGCATCAACGCGCGCGTACGCGGGGTGATGGCGGCTTCGAGCTTGTCCAGGTCGATATTGCGCGTGGCCGGGTCGACATCCACGAATACCGGCGTCGCGCCCACGGCGATGATGACATTGCTGGTGGCTACCCAGGTCAACGCGGTCGTGATCACCTCGTCACCCGGCCCAATGCCTGCAATCCGCAACCCTATCTCGAGCGTGCCCGTGCCACTGTTGAACGTGCGTACCGGGCGACCGCCAAACCGTTCCGATAGTGCTGCCTCGAAACGTTGATTCTGCGGGCCCGTGGTAATCCAGCCGGACCGCAGGACATCGGCGACACCGGCAATGGTCTCCTCGTCGATCTCGGGGCGCGTGAAGGGCAGAAAATCGGCTTTGGCCGCAGGCGTTTGCGTCATAGAAACAGTTGTCCTCGTGCTGCGCGCCGCGGTGGCAGCGATGCGCGGATGCGATCATGCCATCAATCGCCTTGGGTATCCATTAAAGCACGCGATGGCGGTTCGCCAAAGCGCATCGTGGGCAAGGCCCCGTACCGTGGGCGTCGCCCGTGCGGGAAAGTGCCTCGCCCCGATTGTGCCATGCCTGGAGCCGGCTTCCGAAAAATCCGACTTTTCATGGTCTGTCGCGGGATACAACGACTCGTCGCGGGTCGTTGGCGATCACCGTCATCGGCACATTGTCGGCGCGCAGCGCGTCATATTGCGCCGGTGTCATTATCGCGAGCGCGGGGCCGCCATCCCGCCAGTGTTGCGCCCACTGCGCCAGCGCGGTTCGTGCCGCGTCCGATTCGGGTGAGGCTCCACGCACGGTGTTGTCTGGCATGTCAATGCCGATCATCGTGCGCCGCAAGGCGAACGCGATGGTCTCGTCGCGGCCGCCGAGTGCATAGAAGGGCCAATCGGCGGCGCCGTCTGGCGTCTGGGCCAGTGTCGAACGCACCCGTGCCGCCAACGGCGTGCCCGCGATCGGTCGTCCTAGCAGTTCGTGCGCATTCACTGCAATAGCCAGCGTCGCATACCAGGCCGCCACGTACACCAGCCATGCGCGGGCGCCCAGGCGCCGCGCCAGCGCGCCGGCGACGGCGAAACCCAGCAAGCCGACGCCGAGCGCGAGCCACAGCCACATCTGGTAGCGCCGGTAGAGCGCATTGGGCGTCGTCACGCTGCCGAAGTTCGACAAATACACAACGCTCAGCGCCAAGGTGATCAACAGCACCGCATAGCCGGCCAGATGTCGCCGAATGCGGCGCGGATCGCGACTCGGCAAATAAGCGCCCACCACCAAGGCTACCGCGGGGGTCAACGGCAAGAGATCCGCCACGCGCTTGGCATCGGACAGACTGAAAAAGACAAAGATCGATATCGACCAGGTCAGCAACAGTACCGCGGGAGAGAAACGATTCGTCTGGCGCGGCAATCTTATCGCGCGCCGCATACCCTGCCAGAGCAAGGACAGCCACGGCAATATGCCAATCAGCAATACGGGTACGACGAAGCTGATCGCGTCCGGCAGCGTGTTGTCGCGCCATCGGAAACGCCGGTCTGCCGCTTCGCCGAAACGGATGTACGAGGCGTCCGGATGGTGCCATTGCGACGCGATGAACCACGGTGCGCACAGCGCGAGAAAGACGAGTAGGCCGCTGAACAGGTGGAGGCGGCGCCAGACGCGGGCGTCGCGCCCGGCGAGCGAATAGATGACGAGGGCCAGCGCGGGTATCGCGATGCCTGTCAACCCCTTGCTGAGCAGGGCCAGCGCCATGGCTGCCCAGCAAAGCCACATCCAGCCGCGCTGTCCCCGGAGCGCGCTGACGGCGACGGTCACGCCCTTGCCACCCGTGCTGCTCATGTCGCGCTGCCCGATGGCCGGATGAGGCGCGCGTTGGGCCAGGAGAAACGTGCAGAGCACCACTGTCAGCATTGCGGACAGACCCATGTCCCGGGAGGCATAGTGTCCGAACAGATGCCAATACGGCGTGGCGACCATCGCGGCAGCGGCAAGGATGCCCGCGGGGCGGCCGAACAGACGCACGCCGGTGTACCCCACCAGCAAGATCGCGCCGAAGCCGCATAGCGCGGTCCATAGTCGGGCTTGCCATTCGCCAAGCCCGAATAGTGCGAAGCTGGCGGCGGTGGCCCAGATTTGCAACGGCGCGGTTTCCCCGTAGGGGGCGCCGTTGTAGCGCGGCGTGGTCCAGTCGCCGCTTGCCAGCATTTCCCGGGCAATTTCGGCATAGTGGCCTTCCTCGCTCGGCAGTAGCGAGCGGATGCCGAGCGGGGCGAACCAGGCCGCCGCGCACAGGATCACCAGCAGCAACACCGCGCCACGGGTCAGATTCATCGGCGCGCCGGGGACGGGCCCGCGCAAGGGTCTCACGGGGGAGATCAATCGCGCGTTTCGATCAACAACGCCGCTGCCACGCGACGGCCTTCACCGGCGAGGATGTTGAACGTCCGGCATGCCGCAGTGAGATCCATGGTCTCCACGCCGATGCGCTTGGCCGTCAACGCCGCATACAGGCGGGGATGACCGAAGCGGAGTGCGCGGCCTGTTCCCAGGAGGACCAGCTCCGGGGCCGCGGCGGCGAGCGGCGCGAAATGCGCGGCGTCGAATGCCTCGAAGCGCGCGGGTTCCCACGGCAGCACCGGGCCGTCCGGCATCAGCAGCACGCTGTGCGTGAAACGGGTCTTGTTGATCTCGACATAGTCATCGCCATACCCCGTGACGACATTCCGTACGCCAGCGCCTTCAGCGGATTCCTGCTCCAGTTTCACGCGTTGCTCCCTGTCCGCGATTGGACCAAACTCTGTCATAATTCACCCAATTATAGCGTCGCGCCGCCTCTCCCCACAGGGAACGCCGGCCGGTGTCCGCGCGGCCATCGCGTCTTCATCGGTCGCGCGGGGCGTCCGTGGACATCCTTACCCGGGCACGTACCGCACGTCTTTTATACCTGCCGCTCAACGCGCCGCATCGTTGCTCGGTGCCATCTCTGGTGTCGAAGCCCAGGTCTTTCATCCGCTTTTTGTTCCATTTGCCGCCGTGAAATCCATTCATAAATCGAACAAGCTGGCCAATGTCTGTTATGACATCCGAGGTCCGGTACTTGACGAGGCCCGCCGTCTCGAAGACGAAGGCCAGAAGATCATCAAGCTGAACATCGGCAATCTGGCACCGTTCGGTTTCGACGCGCCGGACGAGATCGTACAGGACATGATCCGTAACCTGCCCGCGTCGTCCGGTTATTCGGACTCGAAGGGCGTGTTCGCCGCGCGCAAGGCGGTCATGCATTACACGCAACAGAAGCATGTCGCGAACGTCGGCCTGGACGATATTTATATCGGTAACGGGGCATCGGAACTGATCGTGATGGCGATGCAGGGCTTGCTTAACGAGGGCGATGAAGTGCTGTTGCCGGCACCGGACTATCCGCTATGGACCGCGGCGGTGAGCCTGTCGGGCGGCACGCCGGTGCATTACATCTGCGACGAAAGGAATGACTGGTTGCCGGACATGGACGATATCCGCGCGAAAATCACGCCGAATACCCGTGCGATCGTGGTCATCAACCCTAACAATCCGACCGGCGCGCTGTATCCCGACGACCTGCTGCGCGAGATCATCGCGGTGGCGCGGGAGCATGACCTTATCCTCTACGCGGACGAGATCTACGACAAGATCCTGTATGACGGTGCGACCCATACGTCGATGGCCGCATTATCCGAGGATGTGCTTACGGTGACGTTCAACGGCTTATCGAAGAGCTATCGTTCATGCGGTTTTCGCGCCGGCTGGATGGTGGTGTCGGGTGACAAGCGGCGTGCCCGCGACTATATCGAGGGATTGAATATCCTGGCGTCGATGCGTCTGTGCGCGAATGTGCCAGGACAATATGCGATTCAGACGGCGCTGGGCGGTTATCAAAGCATCAATGACCTGTTGTTGCCGGGCGGTCGTCTCTATGAACAGCGTAACCTGGCATATGACATGCTGACCGCGATTCCGGGCGTGACCTGCGTCAAGCCGAAGGCGGCGTTATATCTGTTTCCACGCCTCGATCCGGCGATGTATCCGATTGCCGACGATCAGCAGTTCATCCTCGAATTGCTGCGCGAGGAGCGTGTGCTGCTGGTACAGGGCACCGGTTTCAACTGGGCCACGCCGGATCACTTCCGGGTGGTGTTCCTGCCAAACGTCGCGGATCTGAAGGTGTCGATCGAACGGATTGCCCGCTTCCTCGAAAGTTATCGAAAACGTCACGGCGCCTGAACGCCGCATCATTCATCACTTGGACTGACACTGCTGTATGGAATCGATCAAAGCAGGCCTACTGGGCTTTGGAACCGTTGGCGGCGGCACGTATTCGGTGCTTCGCCGGAATCAGGAAGAAATCAAGCGGCGCGCCGGACGGGGCATTGCAGTATCGCGCATCGCGGTGCGAACGCCAGCCAAGGCGCAGGCCGCGCTGGCCGCGATCGTGACGCGGGAAGCCGGTGCTGAAACCGGATCGGGCGCGGGTGACCTGCCGTTGATCGACAGTGATTTCGACGCCCTGGTGCGCGACCCCGGCATCGATATCGTCATCGAGACGATCGGCGGTACCGACCGCGCGCGGGAGTTGGTGCTGACGGCGATCGAAAACGGCAAGCACGTGGTCACGGCGAACAAGGCATTGCTCGCCGTTCATGGCATGGAGATCTTTCAGGCCGCGCACCGCAAGGGGGTGATGGTGGCGTTCGAGGCCGCGGTGGCCGGTGGTATTCCGATCATCAAGGCGCTGCGCGAAGGCCTGACCGCGAATCGCATTACGTGGATTGCCGGCATCATCAACGGCACCACCAATTTCATCTTGTCCGAGATGCGTGAGAAGGGGCTCGATTTCGCGACCGCCCTGGCGGATGCCCAGCGCCTCGGCTACGCTGAGGCGGATCCGACCTTCGACGTGGAAGGCGTGGATGCGGCGCATAAACTGACGTTGATGAGCGCGATCGCCTTCGGGGTGCCGATCCAGTTCGACCGTGCGCATATCGAAGGTATCAGCAAACTGGATGCGATCGACATCAAATACGCGGAGCAGCTCGGTTATCGCATCAAGCTGCTTGGCATCACCCGTCGCGCTGCCAAGGGCATCGAGTTGCGCGTGCATCCGACCCTGGTACCGTCATCGATGCTGATCGCAAACGTCGAAGGCGCGATGAATGCGGTGGCGGTGCAGGGCGATGCGGTGGGTACGACGCTTTACTACGGCAAGGGCGCGGGCGCCGAGCCGACCGCGTCGGCGGTGGTCGCCGACCTGGTCGACGTCACGCGCCTGCATACGGCTGACCCGGAGCACCGTACGCCACACCTGGCATTCCAACCGGATCAGCTGTCCGACCTGCCGGTATTGCCGATCGACCAGATCACCAGCGCGTATTACCTGCGCCTGCGTGTAGCGGATCAGCCGGGCGTGCTGGCGGCCATTGCAACCTTGCTGTCGGACCGCGGCATCTCGGTGGATGCGCTGATCCAGAAGGAATCGCGGGAAGGCGAGGGCGAGACCGACCTGATCGTGCTGACCCATGCAACGGTCGAAGGCAATCTGCGTCTGGCGCTGGCGCAGATCGAGGCGTTGCCGAGCGTCAAGTCGCCTGTGTCGCTGCTGCGCACCGAAAACCTGTAAAAGCGAAATCCGTAAAAGGCCCTCCATGCACTACGTTTCCACCCGAGCCCCCCGCGCCGGACATGCTTTCAGCGCCGCGCCCGAGGCAGCCGGCGCGCTTGCCACGTCGGTCGACGGCAAGCCGGCCGAGGCCGTCGCACGTTTCTCCGATATCCTGCTGGCAGGCTTGGCGCCCGATGGCGGCCTTTTCATGCCGGCGCGCTATCCGCAGGTCAATGCGGCGCTGCTGGAGAAGTGGCGCACGCTGTCATACGCCGATCTGGCGTTCGAAGTGCTGTCGCTGTATTGCGACGATCTGCCGTCCGAGGATCTGCGCGGGCTGCTGCGCCGGACCTACACATCCGAGGTCTATTGCAATCTGCGCGATGGCCAGCGGGCCGCCGACATCACGCCGCTGAAGGTGCTCGGTGAGGAGCCCGTGGCGGGCGGCGCCGGGAAGACGACGCTGGCGTTGCTCGAATTGTCGAACGGACCGACGCTGGCCTTCAAGGACATGGCGATGCAGTTGCTGGGCAGCCTGTTCGAGTATGTTCTGGCCAGGCAGGGCGAGACACTGAATATCCTGGGCGCGACGTCGGGCGATACCGGCAGCGCCGCGGAATACGCGATGCGCGGCAAGCGCGGCGTGCGGGTGTTCATGCTGTCTCCGCACGGCAAGATGAGCCCGTTCCAAAGCGCGCAGATGTATAGCCTGCAAGATCCGAATATCTTCAATCTCGCGGTGGAAGGGGTGTTCGACGATTGCCAGGATATCGTCAAGGCCGTCTCCAACGACCACGCCTTCAAGGCGGCGCATCGCATCGGCACGGTGAACTCGATCAACTGGGCTCGCGTCGTGGCGCAGGTGGTGTATTACTTCAAGGGCTATCTCGCGGCTACCGAAGGCCTGTCCTACATCGAGGGCGCGATGCCCCCGGTGTCGTTCACGGTGCCCTCGGGTAACTTCGGCAACGTCTGCGCTGGTCATATCGCGCGGATGATGGGGCTGCCGATCCGCAAGCTGGTGGTCGCGACGAATGAAAACGACGTGCTTGACGAGTTCTTTCGCACTGGCCAGTACCGCGTGCGGACGGCGGCGCAGACCTTGCAGACCAGCAGCCCGAGCATGGATATCTCGAAAGCGTCGAATTTCGAGCGTTTCGTGTTCGATCTGCTCGATCGCGACGGTGCGGCCCTGAACACGTTGTTTGGCAAGGTCGACCGTGAGGGCGGTTTTAGTCTGGCCGGCACCGCGGCATACGACCGTATTGCCGATTTCGGTTTCGTTTCCGGCCGCAGTGATCACGCGCAGCGTCTTGCCGTCATCCGTGACATCGACACGCGTTACAAGACAACGATCGATACCCATACGGCCGATGGTGTGCATACTGCGCGGCAATACCTGGAAGCCGGTGTGCCGATGATCGTGCTGGAGACCGCGCAGCCGGTGAAGTTTGGCGAGACCATCAAGGAAGCGTTGGGGCGTGAGCCCGAGCGGCCGCATGCGTTCGCGGGTATCGAGGCGCTGCCGCAGCGCAGCACGGTGATCCCGGCGGATGTCGACGCGGTCAAGGCATTCATTACGGCGCATACTGGTGGGGACTGAGCGGCCGGTGGCGGGCCACGCATGCAAGGTGTTGGACGTTGTCTGACACCGGGGCCGCCGCTCGCGACTTTCCTATTTTTGCTCCTGTTTTTCCAAGCCATGTCAGAAGACGTCACGCCTCGCCCGAATGAAATTGGCACGCCCGCAGGTGCGCAGTCGGGGTCTACACGCTCGGTGCGGGCAACACCGCCTGCCGGCCACGCACCGATGCTATCCACCGCCGAAGCGTTGCGGATCTTGCTGGCGGCCGCTGGCACGTCGCCGGGCGATGGTGGGAATGGCGCCTACGGCAAGGCGTCTTACGCCGGGTATTCGGAAGCGGAAACGGTGTCGACCGAAGCCGCGCTGGGGCGGGTGCTCGCGGCGGATATCATCTCGCCCATCGATGTTCCGCCCATGGACGTCAGTGCGATGGACGGCTATGCGGTGCGGCTTGCAGAGCTCGCGGTGCATATCGGGGCTGCCGCTGGTGATCATGCTGATGTCACCCCGTTGGGGCAGCCTTTCCCGGTGTCCCAGCGCATTCCGGCGGGCGCCGCGCCGGGGCCGCTGGCACCGGCGTCGGTCGCGCGAATATTCACCGGCGCGCCGGTGCCGGAGCATGCCGATCTCGTTGTGATCCAGGAAGAGGCGAAGGTCGACGTCAACGGGGTTCGTTTCGTGTTGGATGGCCCCCCCCGCGCCGGGCAGTGGATCAATCGGCGCGGCGCAGACATACGGGCCGGCGCGGTCATCCTGCCTCGCGGAACGCGTTTGACGCCGCAGGCCCTTGGGCTTGCCGCGTCGGTTGGTGTGGGAGCCTTGCCGGTCGTGCCGCGCTTGAAGGTGGCCATCCTGTTCACCGGCGATGAATTGCGCCGTCCGGGCGACGCGCTGGAACCCGGCGCCATCTATAACTCGAATCGCTACACGTTGGGGGGCCTGCTGCAGGCGCTCGGCTGCGACGTCACAGACTTCGGCATCGTCGCGGATCGGCTCGACGCCACCCGTGCGGTGCTGCGTGATGCCGCGTCCTCGCACGATCTCGTGCTGACAAGTGGCGGGGTATCGGTGGGGGAAGAAGATCATGTCAAGGCGGCGGTGGAAGCGGAAGGTGCCTTGTCGCTCTGGAAGATCGCCATGAAACCGGGCAAGCCACTGGCCTTTGGCAGTCTGCGGACACCCGGCGCCGGCAGCACGTTTTTTATCGGACTGCCAGGCAATCCGGTATCTACCTTTGTCACCTTTCTGCTTTTCGTTCGACCGTTCATCCTGCGCTTGCAAGGCGTATCGGATGTCACGCCGAAGGCCCTGCAGGCACGTGCGGACTTCGCCGTGAAGGGCGATCGGCGCAACGAATTCCTGCGCGTGCGCCTGAATGCCGGCGGTGGCCTGGACCTGTACCCGACGCAAAGTTCGGCGGTCCTGACCTCGACGGTCTGGGGCGATGGCCTGGTGGACAATCCACCGGGACGCGACATCGCACCAGGCGATCCGGTGCGCTACCTCCCGTTTTCCGACCTGTTGTTCTAATGCTTGCGAGACGCACGCCATGAAAATCGCCTTACGTTATTTCGCCAGCCTGCGGGAGGCTGTCGGCACCGCCGAAGAGCAGGTTGCCGTCCCTGATGCCGTGACCACGGTGGGGGACGTGCGCACGTGGTTGTGCCAGCGTGGCGGCGTCTGGGCGGATGCGCTCGCGGCGACACGGCCGTTACGCATGGCATGCAATCACGAAATGACGGGCGCGGGGACGCGCCTGTCGCCCGGATGCGAAGTGGCCTTCTTTCCACCGGTCACGGGCGGCTGACGGTCAGGGAGGACGAACGATGAGCGACGCCATCCGCATCGTGGTTCAGGAAGCCGATTTCGACACGGGACAGGAATTGACTGCACTTCGCGTTGCGCACCCCGGAGCGGGCGCCGTGGTGGCCTTCGTCGGCGCGGTCCGCGACATCAGTGGCGGCGCGGCAGTCGACATGCTGGAACTCGAGCACTATCCCGGGATGACGGAACGGGCACTGGCGGACATCGTGGCGCAAGCGGCAAGGCGTTGGCCTTTTCAGGGGGTGACGGTGATCCATCGCTACGGCGGCCCGTTGCGGCCGACCGACCAGATTGTGCTAGTGGCCGTCGCCAGCGCGCATCGCGGTGAAGCGTTCTCGGCCTGTGAGTTCATCATGGACTATCTGAAGACCGAGGCGCCGTTCTGGAAGAAGGAGGGGACAGGCGGGGCGCGGCGGTGGGTCGACGCGCGGGAAACGGATGATCATGCGCGCAGTCGGTGGGGGGGCGGAGGGTAGGCTGATGAGCGCGTCCGGCAATGTGTTTTCCGTCTTGTGGGCACCACGAAGTGCATATTGGCACGCTTGGCATGTGAAAAATCTCATGAGGATGCCTGATGTTCTTGTAAGCCCTTTCGCAAGCCTGCCAGCACGCTTGGAGCCAGACGCAAGGTGTCCATTTGGTCGATAGGCTTGATCAGCGCCACGACGACGAAAGAATTCGTCGCGCGCTCTTGAAATAATTACCAGCCGCCGCATCTAGGAAGCATGAATTTCAAGACGAATGCTGAAATGCCTGGAGGGTCTCCGTGAGAATCGACAAGCTGACAACCAAGTTCCAAGAAGCCGTTGCCGACGCACAAAGTCTCGCGGTGGGTCGCGACAATCAATATATCGATCCGCTGCATCTGCTTGCTGCCTTGCTGGCGCAAACCGACGGTTCGACGCGGTCGTTGCTTTCGCGTGCCGGCGTTCAGTTGCAACCATTGCAAGCGGCTGTCACGCAGGCGATGGATCGCTTGCCGAAGGTGCAGGGCACGGACGGCAACGTCCAGGTGAGCCGCGAACTGACCGGCTTGTTCAATCAGGCCGACCGGGAAGCGCAGAAGCAGGGCGACGCGTACATTTCGACTGAAATGTTTCTGCTTGCGCTGGTGGACGACAAGAGCGATGCGGGCCGGCTGTTGCGTGAGCATGGCCTGAGCCGCAAGACGCTGGATGCCGCCGTGCAAGCGGTGCGGGGCGGTGAACCGGTCAATAGCGCCGACGCCGAGAGCCAGCGCGAAGCGTTGAAAAAATACACGTTGGACCTGACCGAACGGGCACGGTCGGGCAAGCTCGATCCGGTGATCGGGCGCGATGACGAAATCCGTCGTGCCATCCAGATCCTGCAACGCCGGACCAAGAACAATCCCGTCCTGATCGGTGAGCCGGGCGTGGGTAAGACCGCGATCGTGGAAGGGTTGGCGCAACGGATCGTCAATGGGGAAGTACCGGAGTCGTTGAAGAACAAGCGTGTGTTGGTGCTCGACATGGCGTTATTGCTCGCGGGCGCGAAATATCGCGGCGAGTTCGAGGAACGGCTGAAGGCCGTCCTCAGCGACGTGGCCAAGGACGAGGGCCAGACAATCGTTTTTATCGACGAAATCCACACGATGGTGGGCGCCGGCAAGGCCGAGGGCGCGATGGATGCGGGCAATATGCTCAAACCCGCGCTTGCCCGTGGCGAACTGCATTGCATCGGCGCGACCACGCTTGACGAATATCGGAAGTACATCGAAAAGGACGCGGCGCTGGAGCGGCGTTTCCAACGTGTCCAGGTGGATGAGCCCTCGGTGGAGGCTACCATCGCGATCCTGCGTGGTTTGCAGGAGAAGTACGAGCTGCATCATGGCGTGGAAATCACCGATCCGGCGATTGTCGCGGCGGCGGAACTCAGTCATCGCTACATCACCGATCGCTTCCTGCCGGATAAGGCGATCGACTTGATTGACGAGGCGGCATCGCGAATCAAGATGGAAATCGACTCGAAGCCGGAAGAGATGGATCGGCTCGATCGGCGTCTGATCCAGTTGAAGATCGAACGTGAAGCAGTGCGCAAGGAGAAGGACGAGGCATCACAGAAACGGCTCGGCCTGATCGAGGATGAAATCGAACGTTTGCAGCGGGAGTATGCTGATCTCGAAGAGATCTGGACCGCGGAAAAAGCGGCGGTGCTGGGTAGCGCGCAACTGAAGGAAGAAATCGAGCGCGTACGTGCCGATATCGTCAAGCTGCAGCGGGAAGGCCGCCTGGATAAGGTCGCGGAGTTGCAATACGGCAAGTTGCCGCAATTGGAAGCGCGGCTGAAGGACGCGACGCAGGCCGAAGCGAATCAGGGTACCGGTGAGGCGGCACGTCCGCGCCTGTTGCGCACGCAAGTAGGCGCCGAGGAGATCGCTGAAGTGGTGTCGCGGTCCACCGGTATTCCCGTGTCGCGGATGATGCAGGGCGAGCGTGACAAGCTGCTGCATATCGAAGACAAGCTGCACGAGCGCGTGGTTGGCCAGGACGAGGCGATCACCGCGGTGGCGGACGCGATCCGTCGTTCGCGCGCCGGCTTATCGGATCCGAATCGGCCATATGGTTCCTTCCTGTTCCTCGGGCCGACGGGCGTGGGTAAGACGGAACTGTGCAAGGCCTTGGCGGGCTTCCTGTTCGATTCGGAAGAACAATTGATCCGGATCGACATGAGCGAGTTCATGGAAAAGCACAGCGTGGCCCGGCTGATTGGCGCGCCGCCTGGTTATGTCGGCTACGAGGAGGGCGGATACCTGACTGAGGCCGTACGACGCAAGCCGTACAGCGTTATCCTGCTCGACGAAATCGAGAAGGCGCATCCGGACGTTTTCAACGTTCTGCTGCAGGTGCTGGACGATGGCCGGATGACCGACGGACAGGGCCGCACCGTGGACTTCAAGAATACGGTGATCGTGATGACGTCGAATCTCGGGTCGCAGTTGATCCAGTCGATGGTGGATGCACCCCAGGAAGAGGTTCGCTCGGCGGTATGGGACGAAGTGAAACTGCATTTCCGGCCTGAGTTTCTGAACCGGATAGATGAAGTGGTCGTGTTCCACGCTTTGGATCGTTCGAACATCGAGGCCATCGCGAAGATCCAGTTACGCGTGCTCACCGAGCGCCTGGCAAAGATGGATATGCAACTGGATGTCAGCGACGCCGCCCTGGCGGAAATCGCGAAGGTCGGGTACGACCCCTTGTTCGGCGCGCGGCCGTTGAAGCGCGCGATCCAGCAGGAGATCGAGAATCCGGTGGCAAAGCTGATCCTAAGCGGCAAGTTTGGCGCGAAGGACGTCATCCCGGTCGATTTCAATGAAGGGGCGTTTTCCTTCGAGCGGATCGTCCACTGAAGCGTGTCGTCTTATCGTTGTACCGATGCCCCCATGCGCCACGAGCGTGCCGTGCATGGGGGCATTTTGTCGTGCCTGAGCGTGGCCCGTTCGTGCCCGACGTCAATGGTGACGCATCAAGTGACAATGCCTGAGCGCGGGCCGTCGTCAGTTGTGGACCGCTTTCCTGGCATTCGCGGTGACAACATCGCAGCGGTACACCGTCGTTTGTCGATACGTGTGGCCAGGACGGAGTATCACGCCAGCCGCATCGTCCGTATTGATCTGGTTTGGCTGCGCCTGCGTCTCGAAACACAGCGCGGCATGTGGCTGCAGCGTGCGACCGCGTCCATCGATGACGCCACCGAGGTTGGCCGCGGTATAGAACTGCACCGTGCGTTCCGTCGTCGATACCTGCAGCCGGCGTCCGGAGTGCGGGTCGATGGCTTCTGCAACGTTCCGTATCGGTGTTTCGATCCGGTCCGGCGCCGCGAGCAGGTAGCAATGATCATATCCGTGCATTGCCACCAGGGCCGGATCGCGTGTGGCCAGGCGCGCGCCCACCGCGGCGCCATCGCGCAGATCGAAGACCGATCCCGCTACCGGCACCTGCCGCTGCGGGATACCGTGCACGTCAGGTAGCAGGACCGCGTCGGCGTCGATGCGCACGACGTAATCCAGGATCGTGCCGGCATCCTCGGGGTGGCCGGTGGTATTGAGATTGAAATAACTGTGATTCGTCACATTGAACGGCGTGGGGGCGGACGTTTGCGCGTCGTAGTCGATGCGTACCGACGCGCCGTCGAACGTATAACGGACTGTCAGCGTCAACGCGCCCGGAAAGCCACTGTCGCCGTCAGGAGAGTGCAACGTGAAAGTGACGCCGTCGCCTGCCGGGGAGACCGCATGCTCCCAGACCATCCGATCGAAGCCGTGATAGCCGCCGTGCAGCGTATTGGCACCATCATTGGTATCCAGCGTGTATTCCCGGCCGTCCAATGTGAAACGCGCATCGGCGATGCGGTTGGCGTAGCGGCCGATCGTGCCGCCCATGTGCGTGCTGCTGTCGAGATAGGCTTGCGGCGTGGCGAAGCCCAGGATGATATTGTCGAAGTCACCATTGCGATCGGGCGCATACCACTGCAATAGCGTCGCCCCCAGGTTGCTGACCACCGCGCGGGCACCGTTTCGGGCACGTAATGTGAATTGATGCACCGTCGTGCCACCATTGATCGTGCCCCAGGGGCGGGCTTCGCATGCAATAGTCGTCATGGTGGTTGTGTTCTCCTGAAGTCGTGTTGTCCGTTGCAAACGCGCGCCAGCACGCGCGCGACCATTTTGCTAGTCTATGCGCATTGTCCGCTCCGCCATGCCTCTACCGTGAACCGTAACGACGCATCTCTTTCGTCTGCGACCGATGCAGATGCTGCCGCGCAGTCGGCTTGCCACGTATTCGTCTATGGCACGTTGCGGTATGGCGAGATCAACGATATCGGATTGGCCGCCGCGCGCCATGGTCGTCCGGAACTCCCCGCACCGGTGCTTGTCGCACGAGGACGTGTCAAGGGGAAACTGGTCGACTTTGGCAGTTGGCCCGGACTCTTGCCAGACGGTGCATCCCCTTCGTATGCCGGGGTCGCGCCACCAGCCGGGACACAGGTCGTGGGCGATATCTTCCGCATCGATCGCGCCTTGCTTCCCATTCTGGACGAGATCGAGGGGATTCGTCTGGATGGTCGCGAAGCGTTCTATCGGGATGAGGTCGACGTGGCGGATATCGCGTGGTTGGGTGACACGCCGGCCACGGCAACACGGAGCACGGCGTTTGCCGGGGCCATGCATGTGCTTCCAGGCGGCGTGCACGCGCCACGTGCCGGCGTGATGGTCAAGCCGGAGGGGGGCACCTGTTTGAGATGCTTCTTCTATCCGATCGACATTCAGGCCGGTCGTGGCTTGCCCATCATTCCAGGCGGCGACTGGATCGGATATCGCCTTGCACGCTCGGGCGGCGCCAACGCATGAGGTGATGCTGGACCGGCATGGGTACCTGACCTGAAAAATCGCCATGCCGGTGCGCCGGACGCGAGGTTGTCGGTGCGGCCCGACAGATGGCGCGACGATGTTTGCCATAGCATTTTGGCGCGGCGCGCGACGTACTAGAATGGACCTACGGCCTGGTGCGGCATCTGACCGTGCGTCATGTCCATCCGCGCTGGCACGTGGTGCAATCGCGCACTATCAACGGCGTTCCTCCGACCGGGAGCTTCAGCCATGTTCAAGCACATCCTTGTACCCACCGACGGTTCCGAACTGTCGCAAAAGGCGGTGGATGCCGCCGTCCAACTGGCTGCCACGACGGGAGGTACGCTGACCGGCTATGCGTGTCTGCCGGAATACCCCGTGTCCCCTTTCACCGAGGTCATTGTCGAGCCGCCAATGGATTTTCATTTGCGCTGTGAACGCGATGCCTGGCGGCATCTGGATAAAGTGTCGTCGCTGGCCGCTTCGCGTGGCGTGCGGTGCAATACCCGCATAAGCACGCATGCGTCCCCCTATCTCGGCATTATCGAGGCGGCGGAAGGCGAGGGTTGCGATGTGATCCTGATGGCGTCTCACGGACGCCATGGCCTGGCGCGCATGCTGGTGGGCAGCGAAACGCAACGTGTGCTGTCCCACACGCGGATTCCCGTCTTGATATACCGGTGAGGGATCCCGTCGCGCCGGAGATCGCTTTGCGCCCGAAACCCGTTTTTCGATCCCATTTTCGGCACCCGCCGCGCTGGCCGACGGGTGCCTGTAGGCGTCCGCCAGCCATAGCGCTCGCAATGCGCCGAATAAGGCTTGCCGCCTAGTTGAACTGCTCGGCTTCCGTCGATCCTGCCAGCGCGGTCGTAGACGACTGGCGTTCGATGGTCTGCGTGACGGCATCGAAATAGCCGGTGCCCACTTCGTGCTGGTGCTTGACCGCGGTGAACCCGCGTTCCGCCGCCCCGAACTCCTTTTCCTGCAATGTGACGAAGGCGCGCATTTGCTCGCGGGCATATCCGTGCGCCAGCTCGAACATGCTGTAGTTCAGGCTGTGGAAGCCAGCCAGCGTGATGAACTGGAACGTATAGCCCATTTCGGCCAGCGCATGCTGGAAACGATCGATCGTTTTGTCGTCGAGATTGCGTTTCCAGTTGAACGATGGCGAACAGTTATAGGCCAATGCCTTGCCGGGAAATTGCGCATGGATCGCTTCGGCGAACCGGCGCGCCTCGGCGAGATCCGGCTTGCCGGTTTCACACCAGATCAGGTCGGCATAGGGGGCATAGGCAAGGCCGCGCGAAATAGCCTGCTCGAGCCCCGCATGCGTGCGATAGAAGCCTTCCACGGTCCGCTTGCCGGTCAGGAACGGGTGGTCGGCGGGATCGATGTCGGACGTCAGCAGGTCCGCCGCCTGTGCGTCTGTGCGTGCCATCAGTAGCGTGGGGACGCCGCTAACATCGGCTGCTAGTCGCGCGGCCAGCAGCTTGCCGACGGCTTCGCGCGTCGGTACCAATACCTTTCCGCCAAGATGGCCGCATTTTTTGGCCGATGCCAATTGATCCTCGAAATGCACTGCGGCGGCGCCGGCCTCGATCATGGCCTTCATCAGTTCGAACGCGTTCAGGACGCCTCCGAAGCCCGCTTCAGCGTCGGCGATGATTGGTGCGAAATAATCGATGTAGTTGGGGTCCCCGGGACGGGTACCGTCCGCCCACTGGATCTGGTCCGCGCGGGTGAGGGTATTGTTGATCGCGCGCACGACTTGCGGCACCGAATTGACCGGATACAAGGATTGATCGGGATACATCGCGCCGGCCTGGTTCGCGTCGCCGGCAACCTGCCAGCCCGAAAGATAGATGGCCTGAAGTCCGGCTTTGACCTGCTGCATTGCCTGGTTGCCGGTCAATGCGCCCAATGCGTTCACGAACGGCCGGTCGACACCATGATGGCCCGAACCTGGTGGTAATGGCCCGCGCTGCAGCAGCGACCATAAGCGCCCCGCGCCGCGCTTGGCCAACGTGTATTCGGGCTGCACGGACCCACGCAGACGAATCACCTCCTCGGCATCGTAGCCGCGCTTGATGCCGGCCCAACGGGGCAATACCGCCCAATCGTGCCGCAGCGCCGCGCATGCATCACGGTCATACAGCTTGGCGTGCCGGTTATTCGATGAGGACTCCTGATCGTATGAGTCTTGATGGCGATGGTTGTCGGTCATGCTGTCTCTCCAGGCAAGGTCAATAAAACGGAAACGCTTGGGACGCAGTGTCGAGCGGGCCACGCTCGTCATGCGTCGTCCGTGGAAACAAGTTTAGGCGTGATGACAGCGCGGGAGGCAATACTCAAGTAATCAAATCATGAAAATTTTATATTTATTAATCAATGACATGCAACGTAAATATCGTATTGTGAAATGAGCATCGGATCGTGAAAAATCATGATGGTGCGTTGCGGCACACAGTTTCATGCAGCGCACAAGAATTCCACATTGTGGAATTTTGGAGGTCGATGAATCGGAATGGAAGGCGTGCGTTACCGGTACGCCGCGCGTACCGACAAGGCAATGCAAAAACCCCTCGGCATGCACGGAGCGTGTCGAGGGGTTTCGAGGAACGGCACGATCTCCTTATCAAGAGAAGACCGTCATGTTCGCTGTAGCGATAATAGCCTGGAAGCTTTTTTTTCACCCATCGAGGCGCGTTGGCCAAACGTCTGGTAATCGGCCTGCGCCCGATAGGAGGGGTGATCGGAATTAACCGCGGTCCGACCCACCGTCACGGCGACGGGCATAGCCCTCACTCGCGCTGCGGCCTGCGTAACCACCGCCGTTGCTGCTACGGCCTGCATAGCCACCGCCGCCGCCATTACCGCTGCTACGGCCGGCGTAGCCGCCACCGCCGCCGGTGCCCGTGCCGCGATTGCCGGCATAGCCACCACGTCCGGCGCCGCCACCACTACCGAACGAGCGACCACGCGCACCGCCACGTGGCGCGCCCGATGTCGACGGTGTACGGCGCGGCTCAAAGCCGACGATCACCGAAACCGGCAGCGGCTGGTGCGTGAAGCGTTCGATGCGCTTCACTGCCTGGGCTTCGGCATGATGCGCGAGGCTGATCGCGGTGCCGGTGCGGCCGGCGCGGCCCGTACGGCCGATACGGTGCACGTAGTCTTCCGCGAACTTCGGCAGGTCGTAGTTGAATACGTGGGTGATGCCGGGGACGTCGATACCGCGTGCCGCCACATCGGTGGCTACCAGCACGCGCACGCGCCGCTCGCGCAGGGCGTTCAGCGTGCGGTTACGCGCGCCTTGCGGCAGGTCGCCATGCAATGCCGCCGACGAGAAACCCTCGTCGGACAGGCGACCCGCCAGCATGTCCGCATCGCTCTTCGTCGCCGTGAAGATGATTGCCTGGTCGAGCGATTCATCGTTCAGCAGATGCGACAGCAGGCGATCCTTATGCGCACGGTCATCGACCCACAGGATCGATTGTGCGATGTTCGCCTTTTGCTGCGCACCCTGCGCGATCTGGATCGCCACCGGGTTATTCAGCAGACGCTTGGTCAGCGAGCTGATCTTGGCATCGATCGTTGCCGAGAACAGCAGCGTTTGACGCGTCGGCGGCGTGGCGGCGACGATGGTTTCGATGTCGTCGATGAAGCCCATGTCCAGCATGCGGTCCGCTTCGTCCAGCACCAGCATTTGCAATTGCGACAGGTCGATGCGGCCGCGTTCGATATGGTCGAGCAGACGGCCCGGCGTGGCCACCAGGATTTCCGGTTGCTTGGCCAGCAGCGCGAGCTGTTGGCGATACGGCACGCCGCCCAGGACGCTGACGCAACGCAGCTTGCGCAGACCCTTGCCGAATTGCTCGGCGGCCGTGGACACCTGCATGGCCAGTTCCCGGGTAGGCGTCAGCACCAGCAGGCCGGGGCGTGCCGGTTGGTATTGCGGGCGACGACGCTCGGCTTCCGGACGTGCGGTACCAGCAGCCGGACGGGCAGCGGCGGCCTGCGCCGCGCGAGCCACGGAGAAACGTTGAATGGCGGGCAGCATGAACGCCGCGGTCTTGCCCGAGCCGGTCGGGCTGGAGACCAGCAGATCGCGGCCGGAGATGGCAGCGGGAACCGCTTGTTCCTGCACGGGCGTCGGCTTCGTGAAGCCGGCCGCTACCAATGCCGAGACGATCTCCGGTGCGAGACCGAGCGCGGCAAACGCTTCGCCGCTCGGCGCGGTGTCAGGCGTGACCGCCATTTCGGGCAAGTCGGTCGCCGACAGCATGGCAGCCTGGGGAGCGATCGATGCGTCGCCGTTCTGGGTCGTTGAGCTAAAAGTCATGTATTCGAAGTCCTCGAGTGTGAATGAGGCGTCGGCGCCAATCGGCGTCGCCAAGTCATCGAATGCACGAAGCAATACGAGAAACGGGACGTGGCCGGTGGGACGCCTCCGGAGACCGGGAGCGCCCATCGTCGTTAGAACCTATCGGACAGCAAACAGGGCTGGCACAGCCACCGCACCCTTTCGGGCTCGGCCGTGCGCCGCCTGCTTCATCGTGAACCGTGTCCCGGCGCGCTTTACGTTGCGTGCCGGCGGCAGGGAGCAGGGGGACAGTTTCTAAACTGGATTGGGGCAAAACGCTTGCCGCTGGCGGCGTGCTTCACTTCGTATCCTGTGCCGTGCAATGTGACGGTCCGGAAAAAGGTCGGTCTTACGACTCGCTAACCGACGGGTTAACTACGAAGCACGAAAGCAATACTGCCAGCGATAGTTCAGTATAACGGTTTTTTGCGGCGTGTGCCATCAGCATTTTCGACAGGATTGGCGGTGATGCTTCGTCGCCCGCCCTCACGCATCGGCGGCCAGTAATTCGTCCACCAGGGTGATGTAGGCCCGCATCGCGGTGGTCGCGGGCGTGCCGCGCAGCGCAGTCCAGGCGTCGAATTTCGCCCGCGCGGCAAAATCGGTCATCCCCGGCTTTTCTCCTTGGGCATCACCGACGCTCGCCTGCTTGTACAGGGCATACAGACGAAGCAGATGCACCGGCCCTGGCTTCGACGACAGCGTATGCACGCGTTGCTGCGAAAGGGCGAACTCGGCTGCGATGTCGGCATCGGGCGTGGCGGGCGGCGGCGGTTGTTCCATTTTTTTGGCATCCGGAAGAAGGCTGCGAGGAAAGAGAGCGACGTACCGGACCTATCCTACGCGTGCCGGCGATGGCCCGGGTCCGAATCGCCCCGAGTAGTACCTCTGCTCCTACGCCAGCGACCGGGAAGGTACAATGCGCGAATGAATCGTACCGCTTCACATCGCCCCGCTGTCATGGGATCGACCGACGTTCCAGTCGATGCCATGGCGCTTCGTCCAGCCTTTCCGGTTGTCGTTCGCGCATCCACGCGCGCGGCATTGCTCGCCATCGATACGTCGACCGACGCCTGCGCCGTCGCGGTATGCCTGCCGTTGCCATCGACAGACCTGTCCGAGCCAGTGGCACCGGTATCCGTCGCCCGGCCGGCGAATGACAACACGGATGTGCCGAACCTTGCGATACGGGACGATATCGTCCCCGGGGCGCGGATCGCCGCCTGCTGGCGGCGCACCGGCGCGGTGTCGAGCGAGGCTTTGCTGCCAATGGTGCAAGCCATACTCGACACTGCGGGCATCACGCTTCAATCGGTTGGCGCCATCGCGGTGGGCGAAGGCCCCGGCTCCTTCACCGGTGTTCGTACCGCAACCGGCGTGGCGCAAGGCCTCGCATTTGCGAACGACATGCCCGTCGTCCCGCTGGACACGCTGATGGTCTGTGCGGAATCGGCGCGCCTGCGGTCGGCCGCGGATGCCCATCCATCACCCGTGCGGCATGGAACGCACGTTTATACGGCTGTCGATGCAAGGATGGGGGAGTGTTACGCCGCTGCGTTTTCATGGCAGCCGATTGATGGCGGTGGTCACGATGACGGCGAATGGCGGGTCGAGGTGCCGGCACACGTCGCGGCGCCGGAGGCACTGCAAGCGCATCCGCCCGGTTTCCTGCTGGCGGGCAATGCCGCGGCGATTTTCGGCGAGGGGTTGCGATTGCGTGGATCAGCTGCATGGTGCGACGAGGGAGCCTGGCCGGAACCGATGGCGCTGGCGGCGTTGGGGTGGCGCCGCTGGCATGCGGGAGGGGCCGTGGCGGCCGCGATGGCGCAGCCACGCTATGTGCGGGACAAGGTCGCCTTGACCACGCAGGAGCGGCTGGCCGTCAAGGAGGCCAGGCTCGCATCGAAGGAGGCAGGGGCATGAGCGCGCAACCGGCACCGGCTCCAGCCGGCATGCCAATCCTTATCCGGGACATGATGTCGGGAGATATCCCTGCAATCATGGCGATCGAGCATCGGGCTTATGAATTTCCGTGGACCGATGTCAATTTTCTGGATTCGTTGAAGTCCGGTTATGTCGGTCGTATTGCTGAACGTGCCGGTGGCGAACTGGCCGGTTACGCGGTGCTGATGCCGGCGGTCGACGATCTGCATGTGTTGAACCTGTGTGTCGCGCCGATGCACCAGGGGCGGGGCATCGGCCAGCAGTTGCTGGCCGATGCGCGCCGGGTGGCGCTATCGCGCGATATTCATGCGGTACTGCTTGAGGTCCGTCCGTCGAATACCCATGCGATCCGTCTGTATGAACGGTTTGGTTTTCATGAAATCGGGCGGCGACGCAACTACTATCCAGCGCGCAACAATACACGCGAGGACGCAATCGTGATGCGTGTCAAAGTCAAACGGGAGCCAGGCCATGACGCCGCCGTCTGACCGGGATCGGCCGGATCCATCGATCGTGGCGAGGGCGCGTGGTCATGCGTCGCATGCCGGCGGCTCGGATATGCTCGATCCGGTCCTGGAAGTGTTCGGCCTGTCCGTAACCTGGCGTTTGCGCACGGCCAGGGAGACGACGGCGTCCGTACCGGACGCGCCGGTGGGTCTTGCGAATCATGCCGCTACCGACGCACCGGATGCCGGGATTGCCGTGGATGACCATGCGGCCGGGGACGTGGTTGCCTTGCCGGTGCCGGGTCGTGACGAAGTGCTTGCGGATCACGTTCGCGTGCCGGATGTCATTGACGCCGTGTCGCATCCGATGGCTTCGGACGGATCGACTCTCGCGACGCTGGGTTTCGAGGACTTGCGCGCGCGCGCGCAGGTTTGCCAGGCCTGTCGCCTTTGCGAGACGCGAAAAAAAGTGGTCTTCGGTGTTGGCGATCCACGGGCCGACTGGCTGTTCGTAGGCGAGGGGCCGGGGGCCAATGAGGATGAGCAAGGTGAACCGTTCGTCGGGCAAGCGGGCAAGTTGCTCGACAACATGCTGCGCGCGCTGGGACTGCAGCGTGACAACAACGTCTTCATTGCAAATGTCGTCAAGTGTCGCCCGCCCGGCAACCGTGACCCGCTGCCAGATGAGATTGCCGCCTGTGAAGGCTACCTGCAGCGCCAGATCGCCCTCATCCAGCCGAAGGTGATCGTGGCGCTCGGACGTTTCGCGGCACAGGCGCTGCTGCGCAGTGACGCGACGATTGGCGCGTTGCGCCGGATCAATGCCGCGGAACATCGGGGTGGACCAGCGGAAAGCGGTAATGCCATCGCCCCGCAACGCGTTCACCACTACGAAGGTGTTCCGGTTGTCGTGACCTACCACCCGGCCTATCTGCTACGTACGCCATCGGACAAGGCCAAGGTATGGGAAGACCTGTGCCGGGCACGTGATGTCTTCTCGCGCTAGGCCGGATACCGGCATTGGCGATTCAGTAGCCGGATCGCCCGACACCGGGGCGATGGATCTCGGCATCTTCGAAGCCTATGAAGCGGTACGCCGGGCGCGTCGATGGGCGGCCGCCAGCCAAGCGCCGCCCTTGTCCCGTCGGGCGCGGCAGTGGCGTGAAGGACCCTCGCACCGAAGTGCGCGGCGTGACGCCGCGCAAGGTGCCTTGCCGCGGACCACCGATTTCACCGAACAGGCCGTGCGGGACCTGTCCTGGCTGTTGCGCTCGCCCACGCTGCTCGCGCGAAGCGCCTTCGGGGATTTGTTGGCCGATCCGATGTCGCCGCGCTTGTTCGGTCCGGATCCGGCGACGGCGATGGTTCGGCTATTGCAACGCCTTGAACAGGCTCCGGCGCCGCTTGCGGCAACGCAGGCGAGCGGTCGCGAGCGGCGGCTCGGCCGTTACGCCGAACGTCTCTTTGCCGCATGGTTGGCCGAGGTGCCTGCCCTGAAGCGCAAAGCGATAGGCCTGGCCGTGAGGGAGCCGCAGCCAGGGGGGAGAACCCTGGGCGAATGTGATGCGTTGTTCGAGACGCCCACCGGTGCCTTCGAACACTGGGAACTCGCCGTCAAGTTCTATCTTGAAATCGATGGACAACACGTGGTTGGCGCCCCGGTCAGCGGACAGCCGGATTTGCGGGGGTGCGATCGTTACGTCGGCGCCGGATTGGCGGATCGTTTCGATTGGAAGCTGCAGCGCCTGTTGAACCATCAATTGCCACTGAGCGCGCATCCCGCATTGCAGGCGTTGGCGCCAGGGCCGTGGGCGCCGCGAATGTTCGTCAAGGGGCGATTGTTCTATCCATTGACGCGGTGGCAGCGCGTTGATTGCGGCGCGGATGTGCCGGCACTGGCAACCGATCATCCGCGTGGCTGGTGGGCGACGCTCAGCGAGTGGTTGACCTGGAGCTGCCAGGCCGATTGCCGCTGGACCAGTCTTGAGCGAATGGATTGGCTGGCACCGTTGCGACTCGACGATCCCGAAGTAGGGCACGGCACCGACCCGCGCGTCGGCATGCGCGCCAAGGCTGCTTCCGGAAACCCGTCGGCCGATGGCGCGGACCATGGTGATGTCGAGGCGTCACCAGGACGAATCTACGATGCAATCGCCTTTGCCCGAATGCTGCACGCGCATTTCGATAGCGGCCTGCTTTCCGCGTCAATGCCGCGTCAGGTGGCCGCGTTGACGCCGCCCATACCCGGTCAACCCGCTCGCGAGATGTCGCGGGGCTTTATCGTGCCAGACAGTTGGCCGGCGCGTGCGCGCGTATTCAGCCGTTTGCCCACACCGGGCTGAGGGGGCAATCGGGTAGCCAACACCAACGCGGTCTGTACGCGTCGCCCCGATGGGACAGTGCCGCGGTCGGTCGGTGCGACGTTACCAGAAAGGGTGGAAGTGATGCACCGGACCGTGTCCGAACGCAATCGCCTCGGCGTGGCTATCCGGTGCATCGGGTCGTAGCGGTTCCGGTGCGGGCCTTGCTGGCGCGGCCGCGGCGGATTCTCCGGTATCGCGCAAGGCCATGCCACCAACCGAGAGACGATCGGCGTGGATGAGCGCGTTGGTAAGATAGGACTTCGCGTCACTGACCGCCGTGGGCAGGTCCAGTCGTTGTGGTCGAAGCGCGGCAATCGCCGCTGATAGTGTGCAACCCGTTCCGTGCGTCGAGCGAGTTGGCACGCGCGCGGCGCCGAATTTCGCTTTACCACCCGCTTCGACGAGCCAGTCCGGGCTTTGTTCCCCTGGCAGATGCCCCCCCTTCATCAGCACCGCCTGAACGCCTAGCGCGCGTAACGCCTGGCCCTGTGCAACCATCTGCTCGTCATCAACGGCATGCCCCTGGTCAAGAAGCACTGCCGCTTCAGCCAGATTGGGCGTCAACAACGTCACGTGGGGAATCAGCACCTCGCGCAAGGCGATGATGGCGTCCGATGCGAGCAGGCGACGCCCGCTGGACGACACCATCACCGGGTCCAGCACGACGAACCGGGGACGCCAGCGTTGCAATGCCTCCGCGACAGCTAGGACGTTATCGCGGCTTGCCAGCATGCCGATCTTGACGGCATCCAGACGCAGGTCGCGGAACACGGCATCGAGCTGGGCCGCGACGATGTCGACGGGAGGAACGAAGACCGCGTGCACACCCCGCGTGTTCTGCGCGGTCAGAGCGGTGATCACGCTGGCACCGTAAGCACCCAGCGCGGAGAAGGTTTTCAAGTCGGCCTGGATGCCGGCGCCGCCGCTCGAATCGGAACCGGCGATCGTCAGGATGTTCGCAATGCGATGTGCCATCGTATGCTCCGGTAGGGTAACCCGGCGCGTGGATTCAATGCGCGGGGTCGTCGTGCCGTGCCTCGCCAATCAGGGACTGGAGATCGTGTCGACGCTGGTTGCGGCGGTGCAATAGCATGACCAATGCCATGGCGATACTAACGAACAAGCCAAACAAGATGATGACCAATCGCACCGGGGTATTCAGCCAGATCAAGACCGCATACAAACACAACATGACGAGAACGGACAGATTCTCGTTGAAGTTTTGCACGGCAATGGAGTGGCCGGCAGACAGCAGCACATAGCCGCGGTGTTGTAGCAGCGCGTTCATGGGCACGACAAAAAAGCCCGCCATCGCACCGACGATCAACAGGAAAACGTAGGCCGCGAAGAGATAAGCCTGCACGCCATGACGCCCGATGGGGACGATCCAATGGTGCGGAAAAATATCCCGCGTGAAGAACGCCATCAGCGTGACGCCTAACCCCATCGCCACGCCGACCGGAAGCACCGCGAGCGAGCGGTGCAGGGGGATGCGGGCCGCCGCGGCCATTGCGCCGACGGCCACGCCCACGGCAAAGATCGCCTGTAGCACCGCGCCTTGCGAGAGCGTCATGCCCAGGGCGACTTCGGCCCATTTCAATACGATGAATTGCAGGGTCGCGCCGGCGCCCCAGAACAACGTGGTCACCGCCAGTGAAATCTGTCCCAGTTTGTCACGCCACAACATGACAAAGCAGTCGGCGAAATCACGGATGAGCTTGATCGGTTCGTGCGCCTGCTCGGGATAACGCGCGCCGGTATCCGGGATGCCGAGGTTGAACGCGGCCGCGAGCGCATAGACGAATGTGATCACCAGAATCGCTGCGTCGGCGTGTGTGCGAATCCCGGGAATATCAAGCTGCGTGATATGGTGCGACAACGCCGGGCTGATTAGGGCGCCCCCGAGGACAGTACCCAGGATGATCGATGAAACGGTCGTTCCCTCTATCCAGCCATTGGCGGCCACCAGTTTTTCGGGCGGCAGCAATTCGGTCAGAATGCCGTACTTTGCCGGCGAATAGGCGGCTGCGCCAAAGCCGACAACCCCGTAGGCGAAGAGCGGGTGGCCCCCAGTCAGCATGATCAGGCAGCCGAAGACCTTGATGAGGTTGGTGGTGAACATTACGCGACCTTTTGGCCGGGAGTCGGCGTATGCGCCAACAAAGGCCGCCAGGACCACGTAAGACAGCACAAAGAATAGTTTCAGTAGCGGCGTCATCCAGGCGGGCGCATGGTCGCTATTCAATACGGCAATGGCGGCAATCAACAGCGCACTGTCCGCAAGCGACGAGAAAAACTGCGCCGCCATGATCGTGTAAAACCCTTTTTTCATCGGATAGCTTGCTGTCCTGTCATGTCTTCGCGGAGGGGTAGGGCCGCGTACTGAAATCCATGGGCACCCGCTGCGACGGCGCGCGGGTCGGGCCCGATACGGTAAGCCGAATGGTAGGCCCCCCTGCCGGATGGCGGTTCCGTAAGCAATTCCGAGCGCGAAACGATTGTGCGCCCGGCTTTATAACACGAAAATACGGCAATCAAACCGCACGTCGGGATCGTGCCCGTCGCGCTGGCCCCTTACATTCCTTGCTCATGCTTTCGGCCTATTTTGACACGGCTCGCGGCGGTGGGTTGAGGACGCTTTTTTCGGATGCTGCATTGGCCAAGATCAAGACTACCTATAGCTGTACCGCGTGCGGCAACCAATCACCGAAGTGGAGCGGCCAGTGCCCGGGTTGCGGCGCGTGGAACACGCTGGTCGAAGGCGTGGCCGAAACGCCATCCGCGCACCGTTTCCAGGCGCTGACCAAGTCGTCGCCGGTACGGTCGCTGCATGAAATCGAATCAGCCGATGTGCCACGCTATGCCACGGGAATCGGTGAATTCGACCGCGTGCTGGGTGGCGGGCTGGTCAGCGGCGGCGTGGTGCTGATCGGCGGTGATCCGGGTATCGGCAAGTCCACCCTCTTGCTGCAGGCGCTCGCGTCGCTTGGCGAGGCGCGCAAGGTGCTCTATGTCAGCGGCGAGGAATCCGATGCGCAGATCGCCCTTCGGGCGGAGCGGCTCGGGCTGCTGGAAGACGGCCGTACGGAGAAAGGCGCGGGCGCGTTGCGGTTGTTCGCGGAAATCCAGCTCGAAAAAATCCAGCTGGCGATCGATGCGGAACGACCGGCCGTCGCGGTGATCGACTCGATTCAGACCGTCTATTCGGAGGCATTGACCTCGGCGCCCGGCTCGGTCGCGCAGGTGCGCGAGTGTGCCGCGCAGTTGACGCGGCTGGCAAAACAGACCGGCGTGACCATCATCATGGTCGGCCATGTGACCAAAGAGGGCGCGCTGGCGGGGCCGCGTGTACTCGAACATATCGTTGATACCGTACTGTATTTCGAGGGTGATACACACTCGTCGTTCCGGCTGATCCGGGCGATCAAGAACCGCTTTGGCGCCGTCAACGAGCTGGGCGTCTTTGCCATGACGGAGCGGGGGCTGCGGGGTGTCTCGAATCCGTCGGCGTTGTTTCTGTCTCAGCACGAGCATACGGTGCCCGGCTCCTGCGTCCTTGTGACGCAGGAAGGCACGCGACCGTTGCTAGTCGAGATTCAGGCGCTGGTCGACAGTTCGCATGTGCCTAATCCGCGGCGCCTGACGGTAGGGCTGGAGCAGAACCGGCTGGCGATGTTGCTGGCGGTGTTGAATCGGCATGCGGGCATTGCCTGCTTCGATCAGGACGTGTTCCTGAACGCGGTAGGGGGGGTGAAGATCAGCGAGCCGGCAGTCGACCTGGCGGTCCTGCTTGCGATCCATTCGTCCATGCGGAACAAGCCGCTGCCGAAGGGGCTCGTGACATTTGGGGAAGTTGGCCTGGCCGGTGAGATCCGGCCGTCGCCGCGCGGGCAGGATCGACTGAAAGAAGCGGCGAAGCTGGGGTTCACGCAGGCGATCGTGCCAAAGGCCAATGTGCCAAAGCAGCCAATCGAGGGCTTGACGGTCATTGCCGTCGAGCGCATCGAACAGGCGATCGACCGTGCGCGTGAGTTGGAATAACGCCGCATTCCCGCTTATGCGGGGATCAACCGATCTTGCTGACCACGGCCCCCGACATTTCGCGCATCTCGCCGAATGAGACCGCGGGATACGTCTCTTTCAGCGCCTGGATTTCGGATTGATGCGCGGCGAGCAGCGTCATCTGTTCGGCGGCGTCGTAGGCCATGCGACCATTATTGAACTTGATGAATTTCTGCATCGCCGCAGCATCCGTGGACGACACCCAGCGTGACAGACGATAGCGTGACGGCGAGAAGCGGACGTCCACGCGATATTCGCCGGCGAGCCGGTGTGAGACCACTTCGAACTGCAGCGCACCGACGGCACCCAGCAGAATCGGGCCGCCTGCCATGGGGCGGAACACCTGGATCGCGCCTTCCTCGCTGAGATGCCGCAATGCCTCGCCCAGTTGCTTGGCACGCATCGGGTCTTTCGCTTCCACGGTCTGGAAGATTTCTGGCGAGAAAAACGGCAAGCCCGAGAACGTCAGCGCTTCGCCTTCGGTCAACGTATCGCCCAGGCACAGCACGCCGTGATTGGGGATGCCGATAATGTCGCCCGGATAGGCTTCCTCAGTTAGTTCGCGACGCTGCGACAGAAAGCTGACCACGTTGCTGGTCTTGATCTTCTTGCCCGAGCGCGTAATCGTCAACGCCATGCCGCGCTCGAAACGCCCCGAGCAGACGCGGACGAACGCCACGCGGTCCCGGTGCTGCGGGTCCATGTTCGCCTGCACCTTGAATACCATGCCGGTGAAACGCGGCTCCACCGGCTCCACCGGCCGTTGCACGGCGGCGCGGACCTTGGGCGGGGGGGCCAGTTCGACCAGCGCATCGAGGATCTCGCGAATACCAAAGTTGTTGATCGCGGAGCCGAACAGCACCGGCGATTGCCTGCCGGCGAGGAAGGCTTCGCGCGAGAGTTCCGGCGAGGCGCCGGTGATCAGCTCGATCTCGTCCTTCGCACGCGTCCAGGTGTCGCCGAACTGCTCGACGGCGCGCGGATCCTCGAGTCCTTGAAGCGTGACCGTGTCGTCGTTGCGGGTGTCCTGCCCTGCACGGAAGAGGCGAATCTGTTCCCGGCGAAGGTCGTAGACGCCGCGGAAATCCTTCCCCGTACCCACGGGCCAGGAAAACGGGATGGCGGCCACGCCCAGGTGATGTTCGACTTCGCTCAGCAGGTCGAGTGGCGCACGGACGTCGCGGTCGAGCTTGTTGACGAATGTGATGATCGGCGTGTTCTGGCGGCGACAGACCTCCAGCAGCTTCAACGTCTGTGCTTCCACGCCGTTCGCGCCGTCGATCACCATCACCGCCGCATCCACCGCGGTCAATACACGGTAGGTATCTTCGGAGAAGTCCTGGTGGCCCGGTGTGTCGAGCAGGTTGATGACGGCGTCGCCGTACTCGAACTGCATCACCGAGCTGGCGACCGAGATGCCGCGTTGTTTTTCGATTTCCATCCAGTCCGAGGTCGCGTAACGCGCGCTCTTGCGGCCTTTTACGGCACCTGCGATATGGATGGCGCCCGAGAACAGCAACAGTTTCTCGGTCAGTGTGGTCTTCCCTGCGTCAGGGTGGGAAATCACTGCGAACGTGCGGCGGCGATTCACTTCGTTCGATACGTCGGACATGATGACGGGGTGGGCTGAGTCAAATACTGCGTCAAATAAAGGGCGGTATGCGGGCTGAAATGACCTGCAAACAGAGTCAGGATGCGGCCGTGATGGTGGCGTCCAGCATTTCCAATGCTTCGAGGGCCGCCATCCAGTCGGTTTCCACCGCGCCGATTCGTGCGGCCAATTCGCCCTGGCGGCGCAGCGTGTCCGTCAGGGCCGCCTTGTGCTGCGCCTCATAGCTGCCGGGATCGGCTATAAACGCGTCACACCCGGCTTTTTCCGTATTCAGTTTCTCGAGTTCGCGTTCCAGCGTCTCGATCCGCTTCTGCAGAGGCTTGCGCTGGGCGGCGACATGCTGGCGTGCCTGTGCGTCGAGCTTGCGCTGCTCCTTGCGCGCCGCCGGGTCGACCACCGGACCGGGCGTGGCTGCCGCACGGGTAACGATCGCCGAGGATGCCGCCGGCTCACCGGGTGCCGGAGGAGCGGACGTTGGTGCCGCCGGTCTGGTGACGCCGCGCATCTTCTCATCGGCGCGCGACTCCTGGCGGTTGCCTTCGGCGCTGGTCTTGGCCGGCTTCGGCGCGGCCCCGCCTTGCGCGCGCGCTTTGGTCGCATCCAGCAACCAGCGTTTGTAATCATCGAGGTCGCCGTCGAACGGCGCGACCTTGCCGTCGCCCACGAGCAGGAACGCGTCGGTGGTCGCACGCAACAGATGGCGATCGTGGGACACCAGGATCAGCGTGCCGTCGAATTGGGCCAGCGCGGTGGTTAGTGCGTGGCGCGTTTCCAGGTCGAGGTGGTTTGTCGGTTCATCCAGCAATAACAGGTTCGGCTTGGTCCAGATGATCAGCGCCAGCGCGAGACGGGCTTTTTCCCCGCCTGAGAACGGCCGCACGGGCGATGTCGCCATGTCGCCATGGAAATTGAAGCTGCCCAGGAAGTTGCGCAGTTCCTGCTCCCGTGCGCCGCCGGCGATACGCGTGAGGTGCATCAGCGGACTGTCGTCTTCTCGCAGCGTTTCCAACTGGTGCTGTGCGAAGTAGCCGATGACGAGACCCTTGCCACGACGTACTTCGCCCTGCAGCGGAGCGAGTTCGCCGAACAAGGTCTTGATCAGCGTCGACTTACCCTGACCGTTGGCCCCCAGCAGGCCGATCCGTTGTTCGTTCTGGATCGAGAGATTGACATCGCCCAGGATGCGGATGACTTCGCCATCGGTTGGGGTGACCGGCGTGGCGTGGACGTCGCCGTGATCGTCCTCCGCGACGCGGGGGCCATAACCACAATCGACGTCCTCGACCACGAGCATCGGGTTTGGCGCGCGGTCCGGCTCGCGGAACGAGAAAGTGAACGGGGACGACGCATAGACCGGCGCGATCATCTCGATGCGCTCCAAGGCCTTGACGCGGCTTTGCGCTTGACGCGCCTTGGTTGCCTTTGCCTTGAATCGATCGATGAAGTGCTGCAGATGGGCAACGGTTTTCTGCTGTTTCGCATAAGCGCTTTGTTGCAGCAGGATATGCTGCGCGCGTTGTGTTTCAAACTGCGTGTAGTTACCACCGTAGCGCTTGATCTGCCGATTTTCCAGATGCAGCGTCACATTCGTGACCGCGTCCAGGAATTCGCGATCGTGCGAGATCACGACGATCGTCCCAGAATAGCGCCGCAGCCAGTCTTCCAGCCAGACGATCGCGTCCAGGTCCAAGTGATTGGTGGGCTCATCCAGCAGCAACAGGTCGGAGCGGCACATCAGTGCCTGTGCCAAATTCAGACGCATCCGCCAGCCGCCCGAGAAACTGGTCACGGGACGATGCATTTCGGCTTGCGAGAAGCCCAGACCCGCCAGCAGCGTTTCGGCGCGTGAGGCGGCCGTATAGCCATCGGCGTCCGCGTATGCGCCGTGGGCAAGCGCTTCCGCCTCGCCGTCGCCGGAGGCGGACGCTTCGGCAATGCGTGCTTCGATCTCACGCAATTCCGCATCGCCATCGAGCGTATATTCCACTGCCGTCCGCGAGACGGCGGGGGTTTCCTGCGAGACGTGGGCGACCTGCCAGGTGGGCGGGAACGACGCATCGCCGCCATCGGCATGCAGGCGTCCGAGCAGTACGGAGAACAGCGTGGACTTGCCCGCGCCGTTGGCGCCGATCAACCCGGCCTTTTCCCCGGGGTTCAGCGTGAACGTCGCGTTGTCGAAAAGCGGCTTGGTGCCGCGGGCAAGAGTGAACTGTTGGAAGCGAATCACGGGCGGTGTGGGTAATTCAGGCGCACGGCGCCCGAGGCAAAGACCGCTATTCTACTCCGCGCGGCGCGAGTACAAGGGCAGCAGAAGTGACCGGAGTGCAATACACTGGCGGGCAGGGGGCGGGCGCCGGAGAAAAACGCGGCACCGCCGTATGACTGTAATGACGATAACACCGTGACACACGATATCTACGACTTCACCGCAAACTCGCTGGACGGCACCGCCGTGGACCTGTCGCGCTACGCCGGCAAGGTGTTGCTGATCGTCAACACGGCCAGCCACTGCGGGTTTACGCCGCAGTACGCGGGGCTGCAGCAATTACATACGCGGTACGCGGATCGCGGTTTCGAGGTCCTGGCGTTTCCTTGCAACCAGTTCGGACGGCAGGAACCGGGGGACAGCCAGCAGATCGGCGATTTCTGCACGCAAAACTTTGGTCTCACGTTCCCGGTGTTCGAGAAAGTCGAGGTCAATGGTGCCGGTGCCCATCCGTTGTTTCGCTGGCTGACGGGAAGCCGTCCCGGTGTGCTGGGAACGGAAGGCATCAAGTGGAATTTTACAAAATTCCTCGTCGACCGCAGGGGGCAGGTGGTCGAGCGTTATGCGCCGATCACCAAACCGGACGCCATTGCGCATGACATCGAGAAATTGCTCGGCACCGCGCCGGATAACGCGATGCCCGATGTCGTCGGCTGAATCGGCGCTTACAGGATCGGTGAAAACAGGCAGGCGACGCGCATTGCCGCACGCTGCCACGCTGGGAAATTGGCGAACTCGTTGTCGCTGACTTCGTTGGCGTGGGAGAAATCCTCGACGAGCATGGCTTCGACATCGGCCGCGAACCCGCGATCGACTGTCAGAACGGTACATTCGAAGTTCAGCCGGAATGACCGGTTGTCGAGATTCGGGCTGCCGATGGCGGCGGCCACGTCGTCGATCAGCACTACCTTCTGATGCAGGAAGCCGGGCTGATAGCGGAACATCCGCACACCGGCGCGCACCGCTTCCGAGACATAGACGTTGGATGCGGAAAAGACCACCAGATGGTCGCGTCGCGACGGGATCAGGATACGGACATCCACCCCGCGCATCACTGCCAGCTTCAACGCCGAGAACACCGCTTCGTCCGGCACGAAATAGGGACTGGTCAGCCAGATCCGCGACTGCGCGGCATTGATCGCCGTCACGAAGAACAACGAACATGTCTCGAATTCGTCGGCGGGTCCACTGGCGATGGACTGGCAGCACATATTCGCGCTGTCGTTCTGTTCGCACCGGACCAGATCGGGCACGCGGCGCGTGGCCCAGAACCAATCCTCGACAAAGCTGAACTGGATACTCGATACCACCGGGCCGACGAGGTCGATATGGGTGTCGCGCCACGGCGAGAGCGGGAATGTCTCCCCCAGGTATTCGTCACCGACGTTGTGGCCCCCGACGAAGGCACGTCGGCCGTCGATGACGACGATCTTCCGATGATTGCGGAAATTGAGCTGGAAGCGATTGACGAAGCGTCGGGTCGCGAACTTGTGCGTCTGTACGCCGGCGGTGCGCAACGACGTGACGTATTCGCGCGACAGCTTGTGCGAGCCGATGCCGTCATACAGCAGGAAAACCGCGACGCCACGCTTCGCGGCCAATGTCAGCGCCCGATGCAGGCGCCGTCCGAGTGTGTCATCCCGGATGACGAAGAACTGCACCAGGACATAGCGTTCCGCGCCATCGATCGCGGCGAGAATGGTATTGAAGGTCTGCGTGCCGTTGACCAGCAACGACACGTTGTTTCCAGGCAGCAGGGGCATGCCGCTGAGCCGGTCGAATGCCCGTTTCGCGCCGGGCCCGAGCGCGGCCTTGGCGCGCGCCGAGGCGTCGGGGTCCGCGGGCGTAGCCGGATGGGCCGCAAGGCTGCGCAGTTGCCGGTTGCCGCTTCGTCGCGCATCGACATAACCGCGAAAATAGCTTTGGCCGAGGAATAAATACGGCAGCAACGTCAGATAAGGCATCGTCACGAGTGCGACGGCCCAGGCAATCGCCCCCTGCGACGTCCGCGTGTTGACCACGGCGTGCACGGCGGCCATCATGCCGGCGATATGCACCAGCAGGACCAGCGTACCGATATCGAGGGCGACCGAATCGAACGGCGCCAGCATTCCCAGCATGCGCATGGTTTCTGCCGTTCGCGTCAGTCGGGCAGGTCGGCGGCGTGAATCAGGAATACCGCGTCGTCCCCGGCACTGGTAGGTAGCCATACCAGATCCAGACCACCGAATGCCGCTTCGGCATGGTGCCGTTCGTTGCCGATCTCGACGACCAACAGGCCGTCGTCGTTCAGATGCTCGCGCGCCTCTTCGATGGTACGGCGCACCAGGTCCATGCCGTCCTCGCCGCCGTGCAAGGCCATTTGGGGTTCATGCTGGTATTCCGGCGGCAACGCGGCCATCGATTCGGCGTTGACATAGGGCGGATTCGTCACGATGAGGTCGTACTTGCGCCCCGGTGGCAGCGCGGCATACAGGTCCCCTTCATGGAGCGTGATGCGTGCGTCCAGCCCGTAGTCGCCGACGTTTTGCGCGGCCACCTGCAAGGCATTGGCACTGAGGTCCACCGCGTCGATCTCGGCGTCCGGAAACGCGTCGGCGGCGATGATCGAGAGGCAGCCCGAGCCGGTACACAACTCGAGGACGTGATGGACGTTGTCCGGCCGGCTGACCCATGGCGCCAGATGCTCGACCAGCAATTCGCCGATGAGCGAGCGCGGTACGATCACACGTTCATCGATCGTGAAGCGATAGCCATGCATCCAGGCCTCGCCGGTCAGGTAGGCGGCCGGCACACGATCGGTCGCGCGGCGTTCGATCAGCGTGAGCAGGTGCGCGATCTCGTCATCGGTCAGGCGTGCATCCAGGAACGGTTCGAGGGTGTCCAGCGGGAGGCTGAGCGAATGGAGCAGCAGATAGGCGGCTTCGTCGTATGCGTTCGCGTTGCCATGACCGAAGGCGACATGGGCCTGGCCAAAACGGGTAACCGCGAAACGCAGCACGTCGCGCAACGTCGAGAAAGGATAAGGCGTGGCCATGATGGATCCCTTTTGAGAGCGGAGGCGCGGCGCCAGGGCGGAGCCGCACCGTTCAGGTGCGCGGCCGTGCCGTCGCGCGGCTAGGCGATCAACGTCTCCAGCACACGCCGGTAGATGTTTTTCAACGGATCGATCGCCGACAATGCTATATGTTCGTCTATTTTGTGAATACTGGCGTTGACCGGGCCAAATTCGATCACTTGCTTACATAACGTCGCGATGAACCGGCCGTCCGACGTACCACCGGTGGTCGACAACGCAGTAGTGATGCCGGTCTCATCAAGGATGGCCCGGCTCACCGCATCGGACAAGGTGCCTTTCGGCGTCAGGAACGGCATGCCGCTCAGGTTCCAGTCGAGCACGTAGTCCGTATCGGCCAGGCCGGATTCGGCGAGGATGGCCGCGACGCGCGCTTTCAGCGTCTCCGGCGTATTCTCGGTCGAGAAGCGGAAATTGAAATCGATGACGGCGTCGCCGGGGATCACATTGGATGCGCCGGTCCCCGCGTGAATGTTTGATACCTGCCAACTGGTGGGCGGAAAATAGTCGTTGCCGTGGTCCCAGGTGGTGGCCGCCAACATGGCCAGCGCCGGGGCGACCATATGCACCGGGTTGCGCGCCAGATGCGGATAGGCGATATGCCCCTGTATGCCCTTGACCGTCAGACGACCACCCAGGCTGCCGCGTCGGCCATTCTTGATCGTGTCGCCCAGTGAATCGACCGATGTCGGTTCGCCAACGACGCAATAGTCAAGCCGCTCCCCCCGGGCGCGCAATGCCTCGACGACCTTGACGGTGCCATCCTTCGATGGTCCTTCCTCGTCGCTGGTGATCAGCAAGGCGATGCTGCCCGTATGCGTCGGCCGGCTCGCGACAAATTCCTCGATCGCGACGATAAAGCCCGCGATCGACGTTTTCATGTCGGCGGCGCCGCGGCCGTACAGGTTGCCGTCACGATGCGTCGGCGTGAACGGCGGCGAGGTCCAGGCCGTCAGGGGACCGGTGGGCACCACATCGGTGTGGCCAGCGAAAACGAGCAACTGGCCCTGCGTGCCGGCCGTGCCCCGGCGCACCGCCCAGAGGTTGATCACGTCACCGAACACCAGCGACTCGCATTCGAAGCCGATGGCCCGCAGACGCGCGGCGAGCACTGCCTGGCAGTCCTCGTCGGCAGGGGTGATCGACTGGCGGCGAATCAGGTCTTCCGTCAGGACCAGCGTGGCGGACGGCAGGGAAGCAGACATCGGGAATTCCTTAAAAGGCGTCGGTGTACATTGGATCCGAGAACCCGACCGTCTTCACATGGCCGTCGTCCCCCACGACCACCGGGCGTTTGATCAGCGACGGATGTTCCGTCATCAGCGCCACGGCGCCGGCCGGTGTCTCGGCAATCGCGCGCTGTACATCGTCGAGCCCGCGCCATGTAGTGCCGCGCCGGTTCAGCAGCGTATCCAGTGGCACGTCCCCCAACCACGCCTGCAGCGTTTCCGGTGCAATGCCTTCCTTCTTGTAATCGTGGAAAATGTAAGACCGGCCGTGCGACGTAAGCCAATCGCGCGCCTTCTTGACGGTCGAGCAATTCGGGATGCCGTAGACACGCAGCGCCATCAGTCGCCTCGCAGCAGTTCGTTGATCGCCGTCTTGGCGCGGGTCTTCTCGTCGACCTTCTTGACGATGATCGCCGCGTACAACTGGCAGTTGCCTTCCTTCGACGGCAGGCTGCCGGGCACGACGACCGACCCTGCCGGGACGCGGCCATACAGGACTTCGCCGGTTTCACGATCGAAGATCTTCGTGCTTTGGCCGATATAGACGCCCATCGAGATCACGGCGTTCTTCTCGATGATCACCCCTTCGACAATCTCCGAGCGTGCGCCGATGAAGCAATTGTCCTCGATGATGACCGGGTTGGCTTGCAACGGTTCCAGCACGCCACCGATGCCGACGCCACCGGACAGGTGGACATGCTTGCCGATCTGCGCGCACGAGCCGACCGTCGCCCATGTGTCGACCATCGTGCCTTCATCGATGTAAGCGCCGATATTCGTGTATGACGGCATCAGGACCACGTTCTTCGCGATGTAGGCGCCGCGGCGCGCGATGGCGGGCGGCACGACGCGGAAACCACCCGCTTCGAAATCGGCTGGTGTGTAGTGCGCGAACTTGCTTGGCACCTTGTCGTAGAACTGGGTGTAACCTCCCGCGGGCATCGGCGCGTTATCGGCGAGGCGGAACGACAACAGCACGGCCTTCTTCAGCCATTGATTGACGACCCAGCCGCCCGGTGCCGAAGCATCCGGCTGCGCGACGCGCGCGCTGCCGTCGTCCAGACTGGCCAGCGCGCTAGCCACGGCGTCGCGAATGTCCGCGGGTGCGTGCTTGGGCGACAGCGAGGCGCGGTCTTCCCAGGCGGCATTGATGATGTTTTGCAGATCTTGGCTCATGGCGTGGTCTGTTGTGAAATAGGTTAGGGATGGCGGGCGGCGGGCCGTCGTCGGCACGCCGCCCGCGAATTCATCGGGTCGGTGCGGCGGGAGCGGTGCATGATGCGCAGAACGCCACGATGCGGCGTGCGCCCTCGATACATTCTTCGACGCCGGCAACCAGCGCGAGGCGCACATAGCCCGCGCCCGGATTGACGCCCTGCGATTCCCGCGCGAGAAAGCTCCCGGGCAGCACGGTCACATGTTGGCGCGCATACAGCTCGCGTGCGAATTCGATGTCGCTCAAACCCGTGCGGGCCACGTTTGCCCACAGATAGAACGACGCGTCCGGCAATGCCACGTCGAGGACCTCGGCCAGCATCGGCGTGACGATGTCGAATTTGCGACGATATGCGGCGCGGTTTTCCTCGACGTGCGACTCGTCGCTCCAGGCGGCAATGCTGACCTGCTGTACCGTCGGTGACAAGGCGCTGCCGTGATAGGTGCGATACAGCAGGTAGGCGCGCATCAACGTCGCGTCGCCGGCGACGAAACCGGACCGCAGCCCCGGTACGTTCGAGCGTTTGGACAAACTCGTGAACGCTAGGAGCCGATCGTCGCCTCGACCCAGCAGCCGGGCGGCCTCCAACGCGCCGAGCGGTGGGGTATCGCCGAAATAGATCTCGGAATAGCACTCGTCGGAGGCGATGACGAAGCCATGCTTGTCCGACAGCGCGAAGAGCGCTTTCCAGCCTTCCAGGTCCAGCGTCGCACCGGTGGGGTTGCCCGGCGAGCAGACATAGACAAGCTGCGTCTTGGCCCAGACGGTGTCTGGAATGCTGTCGTAATCCGGCGCGAAATTGCGTGCCGGCACCGCGTTCACGTAGTACGGTGTCGCGCCGGCGAGGAGGGCCGCGCCTTCGTAGATCTGGTAGAAGGGGTTCGGGCAGACCACGATGGCGTCGCCGGCGGACGGATCGATCACCGTCTGCGCGATCGAGAAAAGCGCTTCGCGCGTACCCGCGACTGGCAGGATCTGCGTTGCCGCGTCCACCGGCTTGGCCGCGATCGCCGGATAGCGCTTCTTCAGCCAATCGGCCGCGGCCTGCCGCAACGCGTCGCTGCCGGCGGTGGCCGGATAGACTGCCAGGCCGCCCAGGGCGTTCTGGTAACCCTCCAGGATGAAAGGGGGCGTCGGATGTTTCGGCTCGCCGATGCCGAAGCTGATCGGTTTCAGCGTCGCGGGTGGCACAACGTCGCGAAACAGCAGGCGCAACTTTTCAAAAGGATAGGGCTGAAGCTTCTGGAGGAGCGGATTCACGGCAATCGGGTCGGATAGCGGACAGGCGAGGGAGATAGATGCCATTGTCAGGCAGAGGGCATCGATTATACCTCGCGCGGTCCGGCGCGCCGCGCCATGTGTGGCAATGTTCCGCCTGCTTGTCCACGCCGTACACGCGTGAGCGACATGCCGCCGGCTCCATTTTCGTCGAATGTCATGAAATCGTCGCGTTGTTCTGCGCCGTATGCACGTTCGGGGTGTGTCGGGTGCGGAACGGGGCCGGTCGCGATGGTATCATCCGTTGCATTCTTGTCGGCCTTGGCGCCGGCGATCCGTTTACGACTTTTTTGGCAAACCCGTTACGATCCCGTGCGTCTTACCTCGATCAAACTAGCCGGCTTCAAATCCTTCGTCGATCCGACGCACTTTCAGGTGCCCGGGCAACTCGTGGGTGTCGTGGGGCCGAACGGCTGCGGCAAATCGAACATCATCGACGCCGTCCGGTGGGTGCTGGGCGAATCGCGCGCTTCCGAATTGCGTGGCGAGTCGATGCAGGACGTCATCTTCAACGGTTCGACCAACCGCAAACCCGGGAGTCGGGCCAGCGTCGAACTGGTCTTCGACAACAGTGGTCACCGTGCCGGCGGGCAGTGGGGACAGTATGCCGAGATCTCCGTCAAGCGTGTACTGACGCGCGACGGCACATCGAGCTACTACATCAACAACCTGCCGGCGCGCCGGCGCGATATCCAGGACATTTTTCTCGGTACCGGCCTTGGACCGCGTGCGTACGCGATCATCGGCCAGGGCATGATCGCGCGCCTCATCGAGGCCAAGCCCGAGGAGCTGCGCGTGTTCCTGGAAGAAGCAGCCGGTGTATCGAAATACAAGGAACGCCGTCGCGAGACCGAAAACCGCCTGCAGGACACCAGAGAGAACCTGACGCGGGTCGAGGACATCGTCCGCGAACTGGATGCGAACCTGGAAAAGCTGGAGGCCCAGGCGGCTGTTGCCGCGAATTTCCGCGACTTACAGCAGGAAGGCGAAGAAAAGCAACAATTGCTGTGGTTGCTGCGGCAGACCGAGGCCGAGGCCGAGCGTCTGCGGCATCAACGGCAAATGGAAGCGGCGCAGAACGAAGTGGAAGCGCAGACGGCGAAGCTGCGCGAAGTCGAGCGCGATCTGGAAACGCTGCGGGTGGCGCACTATTCGGCCAGTGACGCCGTGCAAGCCGCGCAGGGGCGGTTGTATGAGGCGAATGCCGACGTCTCGAAGATCGAGGCCGAGATCCGCTTCATCATCGACGCCCGGAATCGGGTCAGTGCGCAAGTCAATACGCTCGAGTCACAACGCCAGCAGTGGCAGACGCAGGCACAGAACGCCCGTGCCGATGCCGATGCGGCGGATGCCGCGCTGGCGGACGCGGGCGCGCGCAACGAGGAAGCAGCGGCCGCCGCGGTTACCGCGGCCGATGCCTTGCCGGACCTCGAGCAGCGCTGGCGCGACGCACAGACCCATTTGACCCAGGCGCGTGCAACGATCGCCGCATCCGAACAAGCGCTGAAGCTGGAAGCAGCGCAGCGGCGCAATGCCGAACAGCAATTGCAACAGCTCGACATGCGCCGGGAACGGTTGCGTAACGAGGCGAATGGTCTCGATGTCCCGGATGACGCGGCCCTGGAGGCGGCGCGGGTAGCGCTTGCCGAGCAGGAAGCCATCCGCGACGAGGCATTGGCGGCGCTGGCGGAGGCGCGTCAGACGGTGCCGGCGCTCGATGCGGCCCGGCGCGAGGCCGACCAACGCTTGCGCGACGAGACAACGAAGATCGGGCAACTTGATGCGCGTCTGGGTGCGTTGAAGGCATTGCAGCAAAGCGTGCAGACCGAGGGGCAGGTACAACCCTGGCTGCAAAAGCACGAGTTGCAGGACCTGCCGCGTCTATGGAAGCGGCTGAACGTCGAGCGTGGCTGGGAAACGGCCGTCGAGTCGGTGCTTCGGGAACGATTGGCGGCGCTCGAGATCTCGAATCTCGACTGGGTCAAGGCGTTTGCCTCGGATGCGCCACCCGCCAAGCTGGCGTTCTACTCGCCACCGACGGCAGGGCGCGCCGCCCCCGTCGCCGAAGGGTTGCGACCCTTGGCGTCGCTCATTCGCATCGACGAGCCGGGCCTGCGCGCGGTACTGACGGACTGGCTGGCGCATGCTTATGCGGCCGATGACCTCGCGGCCGCGCTTGCCAGTCGCGATACGCTGCCGGACGGCGCCTGTCTGGTGGTGCCCGCCGGCCATCAAGTCAGCCGCGTGGGTATCGCACTGTATGCCGCCGATTCGGAAAATGCCGGCATGTTGGCGCGGGCGCAGGAAATCGAAAACCTGACACGCGAGGTTCGCGCGCAGGCGTTGCTGGCCGATGATGCGAAATTGCACGCGGGTCGCGCCGAGGCGGCGCACACCGAGGCAGTGACGCGCGAGGCTGCGCTGCGCCAGCAAGCCGATGCCGCGACGCGCGACGCGCATGCGCTGCAACTGACGGCATTGAAGTTGAACCAGGCGCACGAGCGTTTCACGTCGCGGCATACGCAGATCAGCGAGGAGCTGGACGAGATTGCCGCCCAGGTAGACGAGCAACGCGCGATTTGCGAGACGGCCGAGGCCGCGTTCGAGCAGCACGACCAGGCGTTGGCCGAGAGCCAGGCGGCGTTCGAGGACCAGCAGGTCGCCTTCGAGCGACTGCAACGCGAACTCGACGATGCGCGGCGCGCGTTACGCGAGTTGGAGCGTGCTGCACAGGACGCCGGTTTCGAGGAGCGCAATCTGCGCGCGCGTATCGAGGAATTGCGCCGCTCCATCGATGTCTGCGGCGAGCAATTGGAACGTATCGATGCCGAACTGGAAGAGGCCCGCATCGAGCTGGCCGGGATAGAGGACAAGACGCAGGATACGGGCTTGCAGGAAGCGCTGGAAGTGCGTACGGCGCGGGAGCAGGCACTGGCCTCGGCACGTACCGAGCTGGATGACCTGACTGGACGTCTGCGAGGCGCCGACGAACAACGCCTGACCACCGAGCGCTCGCTGCAACCGCTACGTGAACGCATCACGGAATGCCAGTTGAAGGAACAGGCGGCGCGGTTGAGCGCCGAGCAGTTCGGCGAGCAATTGCAGGCTGTGCAAATCGATCTCGATGCGTTGCGGGCGCGGTTGACGCCTGATCTGAAAGCCTCTTGGCTACAGGGCGAGGTCACACGGATCAACAATGCGATTCAGGCGTTGGGGGCCGTGAACATGGCGGCGTTGGAGGAGCTGCGTGCCGCCCGCGAACGCAAGACCTTCCTTGACTCCCAGTCTGCCGACCTGACCTCGGCGATCGAGACATTGGAGGATGCGATCCGCAAGATCGATCAGGAAACGCGTCAGTTGCTGCAATCCACGTTCGACGAGGTCAATCGGCATTTCAGCGAGATGTTCCCACGCCTGTTCGGCGGAGGCCAGGCGAAGCTGCAGATGACAGGCGACGAGATCCTCGACTCCGGCGTTCAGGTCATGGCGCAGCCGCCGGGCAAGAAGAATTCGACGATTCACCTGTTGTCCGGGGGGGAAAAAGCGCTGACGGCCACTGCGTTGGTGTTCGCCATGTTCCAACTGAATCCGGCACCGTTCTGCCTGTTGGACGAAGTGGATGCGCCGCTCGACGATGCGAACACCGAGCGCTATGCAAACCTGGTGCGTGCCATGTCGGACAAGACGCAGTTCCTCTTTATCTCCCACAATAAGATTGCGATGGAGATGGCGCAGCAACTGATCGGCGTGACAATGCAGGAACAGGGCGTATCGCGGATCGTGGCCGTCGATATGGAATCGGCGGCAGGTTTCGTCGAGAATAGATAGTAAGACCAGAACACCAGAAACGTGGCCGGCGCGGCCGGCCATTGGGCATGGGATGGAGCATGCATGAACGAGTTGCAACTCGGATTGATTGTCGCGGGCGTCATCATCGTCGTCGCGGTTGTCGTTTATAACGGCGTACAAGGAAAACGGGTCCGCCGGCGTCTCCCGCGTACCATGGACGACGCGCCCGGCGAGGGCGTCGCCGCGGGCATGCCGGAGAACGAGGAGGCGCCATTCATCGCGCCGGACCGGGTGAGTCGTCGCGAGCCGCGGCCGGGTGCACCGGGCACGTCGGATGCCGCCGGTGGCGCGCCTGTGTGGTCGGACGCACGCGGCACAAAACCCGCCGCCGCGCCTGGCGCCGTTACCACGGTTACCAGGTCCGCGGTTGATGGCGATGCAGCCAGGCAGGAAGCCCGCGAGGTTGCGGCGCGCGAACGTCGCGAGCCAACCTTCGGCACATTGACGCAAACGCAATCCAAGGCGTCAAAAGCCGACGACTTCATACCGGTGGTCGAAGGGGTTTCCGCGGCGGCGATGGGTGACGGTGCGAGCGTGGAAAGCGATGCCGTGCTGGCCAGTGTCGATGGCGCAGAGGGTGCGTCTGCAGGGGCGGTGCACGGTGGTGACTCCGCCGCGCATGCCGATGATGCGCAGTCGGGCCAGCCGCTCGTCCAGGGCCGTGACCTCGGGGCGAGAGCGACCATATCGAACCTTCCGCCCGTCGTGGTCGATTCACGACTGGACTGCATCGTGCCGTTGACACTCGGCGAAGCGGTGACCGGCGACCGGGTGATTCCGTTCGCGGTTCGATTGCGACGCGCCGGCAGCAAGCCGGTGTTCGTCGAGGGATGTGACACCCAGGGCCAGTGGGGAGCGCTGCGTCCGGGTGCCCGCTACGAGAGTCTGCGGGTCGCCGTGCAGCTTGCAAACCGTTCGGGTGCGTTGAATGAACTGGAGTTCAGCGAGTTTGTCGGTAGCGTCCACCAGCTGGCGGATGCGCTCGACGCGTCGGCGGATTTCCCGGACATGGGCGCCGTTGTGCAGATGGCGCGTGAACTGGACGGTTTTGCCGCGCAATGCGATGCACAGTTGTCGGTGAACGTCCTGACCGATGGCGCCCCCTGGTCGGGCAGCTATGTGCAGGCGGTGGCGTCGCAGGATGGCATGCTGCTTTCTCGCGATGGCACGCGTTTCGTCAAGCTCGATGCGCAGCAGAACCCGGTGTTCACGATGACGTTCGAGAACATGAATTTCCTGCGCGACGACTTGACTTACAAGGGTGGCCAGATGATCACGCTGCTGCTTGATGTGCCGGTGGCGGACGAAGACATCCTGCCATGGCGCCTGATGTGCGATTACGCCCGTTCACTGGCGCAACGCATCGGCGCCCGGGTGGTCGATGATCAGCGCCGCGTGTTGCCGGATGCCTCGATGCAGGCGATCGACGACCGCCTGATGACGTTGTACGCGCGGCTCGAACAGGCGGGGCTGCCCGCCGGATCGACCGCGGCCCGGCGTTTATTTTCTTCCTGACCGCGTAATCCGCACGATGGCATGCCGGGTGCGCGGACGCGTTCAGCCGCTTGCCATGCGTCATGGTGTATCTTGAAATCCGATGAGCCATCCTGCCTCCAAGGCGGCGCCCCGTGCCGCCCATCCCACGCCCGCTGAACGCGAAAATGCTGATCCGGTAGTCCGCGCGGCCGCATTACGGACCGAACTGGCGCGGCTGAATCATGCCTATTATGTCGAGGATGACCCCGAGGTCCCGGATACCGAATACGACCGGTTGTTTGCGGAATTGCAGGCGGTGGAACACGCGAATCCGGATCTGATCACGCCGGATTCTCCCACGCAGCGGGTAGGCGGCGAGGCATTGACGGCTTTTGCCAGTGTCACGCACGCGGTACCGATGTTGTCGCTGAATAACGCGTTCGACGATGAGGAAGTGGAAGCGTTCGACCGACGTTGCGCGGAAGGTCTGGCCAAGCTGGCCGCCGGTGCCACGGTCGATGCAGCGGTTACCCCGAAGGATCTGGAGGCGATCGCACCGGCCCAGGGGCGTGATGCTCTCGCTTACGCGTGTGAGTTGAAATTCGATGGCCTCGCCATATCTTTGCGCTATGAGCACGGCCGCTTTGTGCGCGGCGCGACGCGCGGCGATGGCGCCACCGGGGAGGACGTCACTGACAACATCCGCACCGTGCGAACCATTCCGTTGCAATTGAAGGCCGTCAAGGGCGTGCCGATGCCGGATGTGCTCGAAGTGCGTGGCGAGGTGCTGATGTACAAGCGCGATTTCGAGCGCTTGAACGAACGTCAGCGTGCGGCAGGTGAAAAGACCTTTGCCAATCCGCGCAATGCCGCCGCCGGCAGCCTGCGACAGCTCGATTCAAAGATCACCGCCAAGCGCCCGTTGTCGTTCTTCGCTTATGGCATCGGCGCGCTCGAAGGGGTGCCGATGCCTGCGACACATGATGCGTTGATGAACTGGTATGACGCGCTCGGACTGCCGGTCTGCAAGGAGCGTGCGGTGGTGCACGGTGCAGCCGGCATGCTCGCCTTTTTCCGCGGGATCGGTGCGCGCCGCGAGGCGTTGCCGTATGACATCGATGGTGTCGTCTATAAGGTGAACGAGACTGAGCAACGCGCGGCGCTGGGTTTTGTCTCTCGCGCGCCGCGATTCGCGCTGGCGCACAAGTTCCCTGCATTGGAGGCCATGACCCGGTTGCTGGATATCGATGTGCAGGTGGGGCGTACCGGCGCCATCACGCCCGTGGCGCGATTGGAGCCGGTGTCGGTCAGCGGTGTGACGGTAACGAACGCCACGTTACATAACGAGGACGAAATCACTCGTAAGGACATTCTGATCGGCGATACGGTAATCGTTCGGCGGGCGGGTGATGTGATTCCCGAGGTGGTCGGCGCGGTGCAGGCGCGGCGTCCCGCCGATGCTCGTGCGTTTGTCATGCCTACGGCGTGTCCGGTTTGCGGCTCGGCCATCGAACGGCTAGCGGACGAGGCCGTGGCGCGGTGTACCGGCGGTCTGTTCTGCCCGGCGCAGCGCAAGCAGGCGCTCTGGCATTTCGCGCAGCGTCGCGCGCTTGACATTGATGGACTAGGTGACAAGATCGTCGATCAATTGGTCGAGCAGAATCTGGTGCGTACGCCGGCAGACTTGTTCCGGCTTGGTTTCGCCACGCTTGCCGCGCTCGACCGATTTGGCGACAAGTCGGCCCAGAACTTGCTGGATTCGCTTGAGAAGGCGCGGCATACGACGTTGCCACGTTTCATCTTTGCGTTGGGCATTCGGCAGGTGGGGGAAAGCACGGCGAAAGCGTTGGCGCAGCATTTTGGCACGATGGACGCATTGATCGAAGCCGATCGGGAAGCGTTGCTTGCGGTTCGTGATATCGGCCCCGTCGTGGCAGAGGCGATTCTTACGTTTTTTGCGCAACCACACAATGTCGAGGTGATTGAGCAATTGCGTGCGTCCGGTGTAGAGTGGGCGGAAGGCGAAGGCTTGGCCCGGTCGCAGGCCGCAGTGCCGTTGTCCGGCAAGACCGTGGTGTTGACGGGTACGCTGCCAACGTTGAGCCGCGATGATGCAAAAGCGATGCTTGAGGCGGCTGGTGCGAAGGTGGCGGGCTCGGTGTCCTCGAAGACGTCGTTCGTCGTGGCGGGCGCCGATGCGGGCAGCAAGCTCGTGAAGGCGGAAGCATTGGGGGTCGAGGTGATCGATGAAGCAACGATGTTGACGCGGCTTGCGCAAGACGGTGTGTAGCGCCGGTTCGATCGATGGGAAGACGCGCTGCGGGGCGGCGCTGAGGAGAGGCGGATGATTCGTGAAATTCTGAGAATGGGCGATCCCCGCTTGCTGCGGATTGCCAAGACGGTCGACGAATCCGAGTTCAACTCCCCGGAATTGCTGGCGTTGATCGCGGATATGTTCGACACGATGCTTGCGGCCAATGGCGCGGGACTGGCCGCGCCGCAGATTGGCGTGGACAAGCAAGTGGTGATCTTTGGTTTCTCACCGGATGCACAACGCTATCCCGACGCGCCACCGGTGCCCGAAACGGTTTTGATCAACCCGGTGATCGCGCCGAAGTCGCATGATATGGAAGAGGGGTGGGAAGGATGCTTGTCGGTGCCCGGCATGCGCGGGCTGGTGAAGCGTTTCTCGATGATCCGCTATGAGGGCTACGATCAGTTCGGCAATGCCATCGATCGGGTTGCCGACGGGTTCCACGCTCGCGTCGTCCAGCATGAGTGCGATCATCTGATCGGTAAACTGTATCCTATGCGGATGGACGATTTGTCAAAGCTCGGCTTTGTCGATGTGCTGTTCCCGGACGCCAGTTCCGCACCTGGCGACGATTGACACAATGCGCCGGAGCCGGTCAATCGGCACGTTGTCTGGTCGCAGCCTTTGCCATGTTCACCGGCGCGACCGCAAGACCCATATGCGATTGCGATGCCGGGACCTTCGGCGGCATGCGCGGGCGGTCAGAACGTTTCGCCTTCCGCGAGGTAACGCCATTGACCTGGTGGCAGGGCACCGAGCATGACGCCGCCGATCCGTACTCGCTTCAAACCCAGCACTTCCAGCCCAACTGCTTCGCACATGCGTCGGATCTGGCGTTTGCGCCCCTCGCGCAGCACGAAGCGCAACTGCTCGCCGTTTTGCCAATCCACCTGCGCTGGTTGCAGTTCGACGTCATCGAGCGACAGACCATGACGCAGCAGTGCCAGTTGGTCTTCAGGAAAATACGACGCCAGGTTTTCGGTATGGCGGCCATAGCGCACGCGGACCAGGTATTCCTTGTCGACCTCCGATTGTTCCCCGATGAGTTGCTTGGCGACGCGACCGTCCTGCGTGAAGACCAAGAGCCCGGTGGAGTCGATGTCGAGACGACCCGCCGGCGCCAATGCGCGTAGATGCAGCGCGGTGAAGCGCAGCATCGTGCCGTCCATGTCCCAATGATTTGAGGGCGTCACGAGTGCCACCGCCGGCGGATGGCCGTCTTCCGGCTGTCCGGAGACGTGCCCGACCGGCTTATGCAGCAGGATGGTCACCAGCTTTTGTTGCGCGGCCATCGCCTGCGGCGCGATATCGATTTTCTGGTCTGGTTTCACGCGCACGCCCAGCGTATCCGCGACCTGGCCATCCACTTTCACCCAGCCTTTTTCGATCCATTCATCCGCTTCGCGTCGCGAGCACATGCCGAGTTCCGACATGCGTTTGGACAAGCGCACGCCTTCATCCGTTGCGGCCGCTTCGTCGAGGTACTCCCGGACGCTCTTCGTGCGCGGTGCGCCGATGTCGCCGCTCGACGAGCGCGCCGCGTTCGCGCGCGGCAGTGCGCCATCATCGCGGCGGTCCGTGCGGGAGGGACGGGCACGGGTGGGCACGGCCGGCGGCAACGGCGCGCGGCCGTGCCGATTCGGCTCCGATGTACGCGCTGGCCCGGTGTAGCGTGAATCCGTGCGGTTTCGGGCGTCACCAGCGCGACCTTCCGCGGCAGCATGGTTGCCGGGGCGGCCGCCAGGGCGGCCAGTGGCGGTACCACGGCTGTCTTTACGCGCATTATCACGGGTGTCGCCGCGCGGGGCACCGCGCGAGTCGACGCGGGGCTCGCCTCGTGGGGCGTTGCGCTGATCCGGTCGCGCCTCCTCGCGGGCGCCCGCCGGGCTACCACGGCGATCCCCCCCGCGCCCCTGTGCAAAACCGGCAGGGCGCGCGTCGGTACGGCCCGTGCCGACGGGACGACGATCCCCCGCCGTGCCGCGATCCTCCCGGCGACCTTGACCACGTGGGTGATCCTGGCTTTCCTGTCTGTCTGGGCTCGAACGTGAACCTTCACTCCTGCCGCCACGCTGACCTTGGCCTTCGCCCCGTGCGGCGATCCGACTGCCGGACCGCGGACCGCCTGGCGTGCCGGGGCGGCCGCCTGAAGCGCCAGCCGGGCGCGCCGCCGAATATTTGCCGTCTCCCTGACGCGCGTGCGGTGCGGCAGCGCTGCGTTGCCCGCGCTGCGCGCCGGCGACGCGTTCATTCCGTGGCCCGGTGCCATCACTATCGGAACGGGGCGTGCGCGGTGATCGCGGTGCTGCCGTCGCGTCACCGCGTGGGCCGGTTGCGGCGCCAGTGCGGAAACGCCCGTTCTCTGATGTGCCTGCCGCCGCGCGTGGACCGGCAGGTCGCGGCGCCGTGCGCGGCCCACTCCCGCGTGTCCCGCCATCGACGGATTTGCGATCAGTGGTACCTCGGCCTGGCGGCGCTTTGCGCTTGTCGCCGGTGCTGTCGTCGCGGACGGGTTTTACCCGCCGCGCCAACGGTGACGCGGCGCGAACGGGAGCCCGCGCGGAACTGCGCTTGGCCGCCGGCTGCGCGGAGGTGGATGAATCCTCGCCGGAAGCGGGGCGAGAGACGGAGAGTTTGGTTCGCATAATGTTTCCTGGGGGCCGCGCCGCCGTGGAGGCGTTGGCTGGCTGACCCGCATGTTCGGCCGCGGTGTCGCCGCGGTCAAGACAAAAGGTGAGATCTGCATCCGGAAGTATGCCGGCGCCGCGTGAGGTGCACCGTGGCGTGTCAGGGCACGACGGTGAAACGGACGTCGATATCGATCCCGGCGACGACGCGTTGTACCGGCTCGGCCGGCGACCCGGACCTTTTCGAGCGTCCGGTCAGGGGGGAATCGATAAAGCAGGGTCAGATCGCCAGCGTATCGAGCAGTTCCGTTTCGAGTTTCAGTTGCAGTCGGCTATCCACAAGCCGGTCGCTTTGGATCAGGAACACGTCTTCGACGCGGTCGCCCAGGGTGTGGATGCGCGCGCTGCGCACTTCGATCCGATGTTCTGCCAATATGCGCGCGATGGTGTACAGCAGGCCAGCGCGGTCGTTCGCCGAGACGGACAGGATAAAAAACTGACCACGTTCATCGGGACGCAGGTCGATGCGCGGCGAAATCGGGAACACACGCGATAGACGGGACAAGCGACCTTTCACCGGATCTGGCAGGCCGGCATGCGCCTCCAATTGCTGCGCCAATTGCTGTTCGACGAGGTTGGCGATGTGGCGGTGATTATCAAGATTCCCGGCTTCCCGATCCGGGTCCAGCACCAGAAAATCATCCAGTGCATAGCCGTGGTGCGTCGTATGGATGACCGCCTGTTGCACGGACAACCCCTGGCGGCTGAAATAGCCGCAGATGCTCGCGAACAGGTCCGGCCTGTCCTTCGAATACACCAACACCTGCAACCCTTCACCGATCGGGGAGGGGCGTGCGCGGACGATGACGCGTTCGGTCTTCAGGTGCGGCAATAACTTCTGTGTTTGCCAGGCGATCTCGTCCGGGTCGTGCCGCAGGAAGTAGCTGACGTCCAGTTGTTCCCATAGTGGCTTTTCGGCGTCCGGGGAGACCAATCGATGCCGCAACGCCGCGCGGGCCGCGTCCCGGCGCCGGATCAAGTCGGTATCCGCATCCGGCGCGGCGCCGCCGAGGACCTGGTAGGTCAGGCGGTACAGGTTTTCCAGCAATTTCCCTTTCCAGGCATTCCAGACCTTCGGGCTGGTGCCGCGAATGTCGGCGACGGTCAGCAGATACAGTGCCGTCAGTCGACGTTCACTCGCCACGGTGTCGGCAAAGCTCTTTATCACGTCGGGGTCGCTCGTATCCTGCTTCTGCGCAACCTGGCTCATTGTCAGGTGATGCTCGACGAGCCAGACTACGAGCGCGGTGTCGTTCTCCTCCACGCCGTGTTCCCGGCAGAATCGGCGTGCATCCACCATGCCGAGCGTCGAGTGGTCGCCGCCTCGGCCTTTCGCGATGTCATGGAACAGCGCGGCGATATACAACACCCAGGGTCGTTCGAAGTTCGCGAATAATTCGCTGCAAAAAGGATATTCATGCGCATGCTCGGCACTACCGAAACGCCGAATGTTCCGCAGCACGGTCAGAATATGCTGGTCGACCGTGTAGACGTGATACAGGTCGTGCTGCATTTGCCCGACGATGCGGCCGAAGTTGGTCAGATAACTGCCCAGGACACTGGTCTGGTTCATCAGCCGCAGCGCATGGGTGATCCCCGATGGCTGCTTCAGGATCTCGAGGAACAGGCGGCGATTCTCCGGATTACGGCGCCAACTCAGCGTCATGCTGCGGCGTGAGTGATAGAGCGCCCGAAGCGTGCGCGCCGACAGGCCTTTAACACCTTGCACCTTCTCGTACAACAGGAAGGCTTCGAGGATGGCAGTCGGCTCGCGCTCGAAAAGATCGTCGGAAACGATTTCGATCATGCCTTGTTTTTCGACGAAATTCTGCGACAGCACGCGCGTGATGCCGCTTTGGTCCGGATTCAGGCGCGCATCGATGTTTTGCACGAGGATCGTGCTCAACTGCGTCACTGCCTTCGCGGCCCAGTAGTACCGTCGCATCAACGGCTCGCTGGCTCGTCGGCTGGCGCTGGCGCGATACCCGAATGCTTCGGCAAGCGCTGTCTGCAGATCGAAGACGAGCATGTCCTGACGGCGATTGGCCAGGATATGCAAGCGCGCCCGCAGCGTTTTCAGAAAGAACTCGTTACGCCGCAGTTCGTGCGCCTCGTGCGCCGTGATCAGCCCGGAATGTTCGAGTTCCTGCCACGTTGAACCAAAGCCCGCTGCGCGCGCCATCCAGATAATGACTTGAAGATCACGTAGCCCGCCGGGGCTTTCCTTGCAATTCGGCTCAAGGCTATACGGCGTGTCCTGATATTTCGCGTGGCGTTGCCGCATTTCGAGCAGCTTGCCTTGGAAAAAAGCGCGCGGGTCGAGACTGTCTTGAAAAGCCCTAGTGAAACGTTCGAACAACTGCGTATTGCCGACGATGCGACGTGCTTCGAGCAAGGCGGTCTGGATCGTGATGTCACCGTGTGCGGCCTCGATGCAATCCTCGATCGTTCGTACGCTACTGCCGACATCGAGCCCCGCATCCCATGCGGCGCCGATGAAACGTTCGAGCCGTCCGGCAAGCAATTCATCGGGTTCGGCCGGAAGCAAAACAACGATGTCGATGTCGGAATGCGGCGCGAGTTCGCCTCGTCCATATCCCCCGACGGCAACCAGCGTCAGCATGCCGGGCAACTTGCAGTCATGCCAGATGTCGGTCAACACCCTGTCGGCATTGCGCGCCAGATTGCGCATCAGCAAGTCGATCTTGCCGTTGCCACGGTATTTGTCGATTTGGGCGGTTTTCTCGCCACGATAGTATTGCCGCAGTTCGGCACTGTTCATCGGAGTGCCGTTCGGATGTGGAAGACCCGATTGGGAAGGCGATGGGGAGGCGGACGCTGTCATGGTGTTCCGTTGGCCGGACGGCCGAAGCGCAAAAATTTCAGACGGCCGGGAAAGGCTCCGTCCGTCGATCGATGACGCCAAGTCTCGATCATCGCTTAAACAATATTAGACAATATTCAAAAGGTGCCGGTTTTTAGACCGTCCCGGCATATGACGTCGCGTACGCGCCGCCTTGCTTCACGCGCGCGCCCGAGCCGAGTGCAACGCTGTCGGCATGCAGTTTGTCAGGCAAGCATCCCGCCAGACGCCGATGGTCCAGGCGAGCCCATGCGTCAGACTTCCGCCAGCACTGGCCGTGGCTGTGTCAATGCCGAGACGGTCAGGACGTCGAAGCCATCCGGCGTCACCAGCACGGTATGCTCCCATTGGGCGGACAGGCTGCGGTCACGCGTCTTGACGGTCCAATGGTCAGGCATCGTGCGGATATCGCGCTTGCCGGCGTTGATCATCGGCTCGATCGTGAAAATCATCCCGGCTTCCAGCGTCATTCCGGTGCCCGGACGGCCGTAATGAACGACCTGCGGTTCCTCGTGGAATACCGTGCCAATGCCATGACCGCAATATTCGCGCACCACGCTGAAGCCCGCGCCCTCGGCATGCCGCTGGATCGCATGACCGATATCGCCCAACGTCGCACCAGGACGCACCTGCTCGATGCCCAGCCACATGCATTCGAATGTCGTTTGCACGAGTCGCTTGCACAGGATCGATCCTTCTCCCACGATAAACATCCGGCTCGTGTCGCCGAAGTAGCCTGCCTTGATGACGGTGATGTCGATATTCAGCGCATCGCCGTTCTTCAAGACCTTGGTGCCTGGAATGCCATGGCAGATGACATCATTCACCGAAATGCAGGTGGCGGCCGGATAAGGCGGGTAGCCGGGAGGCTGGTAATTCAGCGGGGCCGGCACCGTGCCTTGTTCCTTTACCATGTATTCATGGCAGAGCCGGTCCAGTTCGCCAGTGGTCACCCCTGCCTTGACGAAGGGCGTGATGTAGTCCAGCACCTCGCTCGCCAGTCGGCAAGCGACGCGCATCTGGGCGATGTCGTGTTCGGATTTCAGCGTAACGGCCATGATTCCAATCGGTAAGCGCAATCAAGGCCGCATTATCTCACAGACGATTGATCCGCTGGACGATGGACGGCCAAACCTCGCTGTTGAGTCCATGGCCGTACTGGTGCTATAATCGCGGGCTGGATTTCTTGCGCCCGGCTTGTGTGGCGGGTAACGGCCCTGTTTTCGGGGCGGAAGTTCAAATCGCGAATCGGTGCACCCAGGGTGTCGCTGTCCCGGCAATTATTTTGTGCGTGCCGGACAGTGATGTCGCAGCCGGTTTTAGTCCGAACCCTCATGGAGTAGAAAAATCATGGCAGTCTCGATGCGAGAAATGCTGGAAGCCGGTGTCCACTTCGGTCACCAAACGCGCTTCTGGAACCCGAAGATGTCCCAATACATCTACGGTTCGCGTAACAAGGTGCACATCATCAACCTGGACAAGACCTTGCCGCTGTTCAACGACGCGCTGAAGTACGTGCGCACGTTGTCGGCAAATCGCGGCACGGTGCTGTTCGTGGGCACGAAGCGTCAATCGCGCGAAACGATCGCCGCCGAGGCGACGCGTTCGGGTATGCCATATGTGAACAGCCGTTGGCTGGGCGGCATGATGACGAACTTCAAGACGTTGAAGGCGTCGATCAAGAAGCTGAAGGAAATGGAAGCACAGGTCGAAGCGGGTGACCTGGAAAAGATGACGAAGAAGGAAGGCCTGCTGTTCGAGCGCGAAATGGCGAAGCTGGAGCGCTCCATTGGTGGCGTGAAGAACATGCCGGGGATTCCGGACGCGATCTTCGTGGTCGACGTTGGTTACCACAAGATTGCCGTCGCCGAAGCAAAGGCGCTGGGCGTGCCGGTCATCGCCGTGGTTGACACGAACCACTCGCCGGAAGGCCTGGATTATGTGATTCCGGGTAATGACGACTCGAGCAAGGCGGTTGCGCTGTACGCGCAAGCGGTGGCTGACGCCGTGTTGGAAGGTCGTGCGACGGCGGTGAAGGAAACGGTTGAAGCGGTTCGTGGCGAGCAAGGCGACGAATTCGTCGAAGTGGCTAACGAGGCGTAAGGCTTCAGGCCGGGCTGGGTCGGCGTTGTGTGCATGTCATGCCGCCCGGCCCGCCGAGTCTCGCGTCGGCATCCCATGGCGCGGTTTCTTACCGGGTTACCGGCTGCGGATGACGGCCGGCACGGGTTCGTGACACGACAGGGTCGCGATGGCGGCGGGATTGACGGCGAAAAAGGGGCTCTCCATAAGCCCCTTTTTTTTGAACTACAGATTGGCGTTTTTCCATGTCGATGTTTTGACATGCTGATGTGCCACCCTTTTGTTTTCCCTTGCGGGGCGTGCGTTGGGTGGCCCGAATGCATCGGCATGCAGTGAACATCGATAAGACTGAATCCAGGAGCAAATAGACATGGCAGCGATTACTGCAAGCATGGTGGGCGAACTGCGCGCGAAGACTGATGCGCCGATGATGGAATGCAAGAAGGCACTGACTGAGGCGGATGGCGATATCGTGCGCGCGGAAGAGATCCTGCGCGTCAAGCTCGGTAACAAGGCCAGCAAGGCCGCATCGCGCGTGACGGCGGAAGGCATCATCGTCGCCCATGTGGGCAATGGCGTTGGCGTGCTGGTCGAGTTGAACTGCGAAACGGACTTCGTGGCGCAAAACGTTGACTTCCTGACGTTCGGCAAGGCGGTGGCGGAGCTGGTCGCGACGCAACATCCGGCTGACGTGGCGGCGTTGTCGGCATTGCCGCTGGAAAGCTCGACGGTCGACGCCGTGCGGCTGGCGCTGGTTGGCAAGATCGGTGAAAACCTGTCGATCCGTCGTTTCGAGCGTATCGAAAGCGGGAAGAAGCTGGCTTCCTATCTGCATGGCACCCGTATTGGTGTGTTGGTCGAGTTCGACGGCGGTGACGAACAAGTTGGCAAGGATGTGGCCATGCATATCGCGGCGATGAAGCCGGCGGCATTGCAAGCCAGCGATGTCTCGGCCGAGTTGGTCGAGAAGGAGCGCAAGATTGCCGCCGAGAAGGCTGCGGAATCGGGCAAGCCGGCCGAGATCGTGGAAAAGATGGTCGAGGGTTCGGTGCAGAAGTTCCTGAAGGAAGTGTCGCTGCTGAACCAGCCGTTTGTGAAGAACGACAAGCAATCGATTGAACAGATGCTGAAGGCCGCCAACGCGACGGTCAGCCAGTTCAAGCTGTATGTGGTTGGCGAAGGTATTGAAAAGCGCCAGGACGACTTCGCGGCGGAAGTGGCGGCCCAGGTTGCCGCGGCAAAGCAAGCGCAAAACTGATCGATCGGGCCGCTCTCATCCATGGTAACCACCGGACGGCGCCACGAACCGGCGCCGTCCGCCAGGCCATGGGATTTGTTCGCGGTCGAGTTGTGTCATGATGACGGAGGCAGTGCCTCCGTCATCGGTATTCAGGGGTCGCCAATGTGGGTGGCCGGTCATGATGGCGTTCTGACCGGCCCCCATCGGCGACCGGGCGTGCGGGAAACACGGTTGCCTGCATGCCGTTTCCTCTCTAAAGTTCTACCGTTGCCGTCGCCGGCGTTATCAGGAATCCCCTATGCCAACTTCCTATAAGCGCGTCTTGTTGAAACTTTCCGGCGAAGCACTGATGGGCGATGATGCGTTTGGCATCAATCGCGCGACCATCGAACGGATGGTGGGAGACGTTGCCGAGATTGTCCGTCTGGGCACCCAGGTAGCGGTCGTGATAGGTGGCGGCAACATCTTCCGCGGTGTCGCGGGAGGTGCTGCCGGAATGGACCGCGCTACCGCCGACTACATGGGTATGCTGGCAACGATGATGAATGCCTTGGCGCTGCAGGATGCCATGCGGCATGCTGGTATCGTGGCGCGTGTCCAATCGGCATTGCGCATGGATCAAGTCGTCGAGCCATATATCCGCCCTCGCGCCATTCGTCAGCTCGAGGAAGGAAAAGTAGTCATTTTTGCCGCCGGAACCGGGAATCCGTTTTTTACGACGGATACGGCCGCGGCGTTGCGTGGTGCGGAAATTGGCGCGGAAGTGGTCTTGAAGGCGACCAAGGTGGATGGCGTATACTCTGCTGACCCGAAAAAAGACCCGTCCGCGATACGGTATGCGAACATTACGTTCGATGAAGCGATCAGCAAGAATTTGCAGGTGATGGATGCCACGGCGTTCGCGCTGTGCCGCGACCAGAAACTGCCGATTCGCGTGTTCTCGATTGTTAAGCCGGGTGCGTTGCGCCGGGTCATCCTCGGTGAGGAAGAGGGCACGCTCGTTCACGTTTGATAAAGGAGGCGCTCGGCAGCGAGCGTCGCCTGTGTGGTGACGGTTTCGAACCTGACAGACGTTTGTTCGTTCCGCGCATGCTGGGTGCGCCTTTCCGGGCGTGGCATCCCGCGCGGCGCCGAGGGGTCGATAGGATCGTCGCCGCACACTGCAATATAGGTTGGGAGAACAAGATGACAGTCGCTGAACTCAAGAAACAGCTCGATCAAAAGATGCAGCGCACGATCGAGTCGTTCAAGGCCGATCTGGCAAAAATCCGTACCGGTCGTGCGCATACGGGGTTGTTGGATCATATTCAGGTCGAGTACTACGGGTCGCCGGTCCCCATCGGGCAGGTGGCGAACGTAACGCTGGTCGATGCGCGTACCATTGGCGTGCAGCCGTGGGAAAAGAACATGGTCGGGAAGGTCGAGAAGGCGATTCGCGAGTCGGACCTGGGTCTGAATCCGTCGACGATGGGCGAACTCATCCGCGTGCCGATGCCGATGTTGACCGAGGAACGTCGTCGTGAGCTGGTCAAGGTGGTGAAGAGCGAGGCTGAGTCGGCGAAGATCGCGCTGCGCAACCTGCGCCGCGACGCGAACGAGCAGTCGAAGAAACTGGTCAAGGACAAGGAAATCTCTGAAGACGACGACCGTCGTGCGCAAGACGATGTTCAGAAGGCTACCGATAAATTCGTTGCGGAAGTCGATAAGCTCGTGACGGCGAAGGAAGCGGAAATCATGACCGTCTGATTGACGGAATGACCGCAACAACCCTGCGTAATCACCGTGGTGCGCGGCACCGTGGCGAGCGTTGCTCATACGGCATGACGTGGGAGCAGAGGGTATGTGATGCCGTCCACCGCGATGCGACGTGGCATGACGCGGTGCGGCACGCGGTTTACGCCGGCCGGCTGCAAGTTGGGCCGCTTTGCAACCTGTCTGGCCAAGGGCTGGTTGGCGCTGTCGCCAGGCTCCTGGTGTTGACCATTCACGATCCGAACCGGAAACGGCCTCGGCGCCTATGACTCATACCAGCTCAACCTTGAGTGTTCCTGATCCGTCCTCGATTCCGCGTCATATCGCGATCATTCTGGACGGAAATGGCCGTTGGGCGCAAAAACGCCATCTACCGCGTGTCGCGGGGCATACAAAAGGCGTGGAAGCCATTCACCGAACCGTCTCGCTGTGCCTCGATAGCGGGGTTCAGTATCTGACCCTGTTCGCCTTCAGTTCCGAGAATTGGCGCCGACCGGAAGACGAGGTGTCTTTCCTGATGCGCTTGTTCGTTGCCGTGCTTGAACGCGAGGTGGCCAAGATGCATGCTAATGGCATCCGCTTGCGCATCGTTGGCGACCTGTCGCGCTTCGACAAGCGCATTGTCGAGCTGGCCGCGCGCGCGGAGAGCAAAACAGCACGCAATACCCGTATGACGCTGACCATCGCGGCAAACTACGGTGGTCGCTGGGACATCCTGCAAGCGACGCGCAAAATTGCCGAGCAGGCGGTGGCGGACGGGCAGGTCGGCATCGTCGACGAGCAACGTCTCGAGCATTATCTGGCCATGTCGTACGCGCCGGAGCCGGATCTTTTTATCCGGACCGGTGGGGAACAGCGGGTCAGTAATTTTCTGCTGTGGCAATTGGCTTACACCGAATTGTTTTTCACGCCTACGTTCTGGCCCGATTTCGACGAGAAGATTTTCAGCGAAGCCCTCGCGTCGTTCCGGAAACGGGAGCGACGTTTTGGGCGTACCAGCGCGCAGGTAACGCCTGGTGGCGCGGCGCTTGATGCGGCGAAGCAGGGCAGCGAGCAGGGAATGGGTTCGTTGCCATGTTGAAGACCCGTGTGATTACCGCCATCGTCCTGCTGTTGATTCTGGTGCCTGTTACCTTATGGGCGCCGATCTCCGGCTTCGGCACGATGATAGGCATCGTGCTGGTCTGTGCCGCGTGGGAGTGGGCTCGCCTGCTGAAATTGACGGGCATCAGGCCTTACGTCTACGCCGCGGTCGCGGCCCTGGCGTTGCTGGCCAGCATGCGTGGCGCGGCGACCGATGCCGGCGCACCGCTTGGTTTGTACAAGGCCTGTGCGGTGTTCTGGGTGTTACTCGTACCGTACGTGTTCATCCGTCGACCGATACTCGCCGCGGGAGCGTGGCGCACTTTCATGTTGCTCGCGGGCATCATCGTCTTCCTCGGTTGCTGGCACGCGCTGGTGTCGGCGCGCCGCGATTGGGGGGTGGCGTTGGTGTTGTCGATGATGATCGTGGTCTGGCTGGCCGATATCGGTGCTTATTTTGTCGGGCGGCGGTTTGGCAAGCGTAAGCTGGCGTTGACCATCAGCCCCGGAAAAAGCTGGGAAGGGGCGATTGGTGGCGCGGTTGTCGTATTGATTGTTGCCGGGCTTGCCATTGCAACCCATTTCTTTGCGCCAACGATTTTCACAGAATATGCGGCACGGTTCGGAATTGGCCGCGCTTTGGCCGCGGTGCTGCTGCTCGTGGTATTCAGTGTGATTGGCGACCTCTTCGAATCATTGATGAAGCGGCAGGCCGGCGTCAAGGATTCAAGCCAGCTGTTGCCGGGGCACGGTGGTGTGCTGGATCGCGTTGATGCGTTGTTGCCGGTGCTGCCGTTGGCGATGCTCCTGCTGGGCTCGGGCAATCTGGTGTAATGCCGGCGATCTGCGCGCCGGAAGGTTTTTTGAGTGTGATATGACACAACGGATTACGCTGCTCGGGTCGACCGGGTCTATCGGCAAAAGCACGCTGGATGTGGTAGCTCGCCACCCTGACCGGTATAGCGTGCATGCGCTGTCGGCGCAACGCAACTGGGAAGCGCTTGCGGCGCAATGCGCGGTTTTCCGTCCCGCGGTCGCGGTCATTGGCAGCGCCGATGCCGCCGGCCCGTTGCGCGACGCGTTACGGCGGCACGGACTCACTACCGAGGTAGCGCACGGCCCTGATGCATTATGCGATATCGCCTCCGCGGCGGAATGCGATACGGTCGTGGCCGCCATTGTCGGCGCGGCAGGGCTGCCGAGCGCCTTGGCGGCGGCACGGACCGGCAAGCGGATTCTGCTTGCCAATAAGGAAGCATTGGTCATGTCCGGCGCGTTGTTCATGGCCGCCGTGAAAGAGAGCGGCGCCACGTTGCTGCCCCTGGACAGCGAGCACAACGCGATTTTCCAATGCCTGCCATCCGCGCAGCAGGCCGGTACGGCGCCGATGCTGGACCCGCGGGGAGGCATCGAGAAGATCATCCTTACCGCGTCGGGCGGCCCGTTCCGCACGCGTGATCCGCTGACCCTCGCCAATGTGACGCCGGATCAGGCGTGCGCGCATCCGAACTGGGTCATGGGGCGCAAGATTTCGGTCGACTCGGCCACGATGATGAACAAGGGGCTGGAAGTGATAGAGGCCCACTGGCTGTTTGGCCTGCCGCCGTCACGGATCGATGTACTGATCCATCCGCAGAGTGTGATCCATTCAATGGTGTCCTATGCTGACGGGTCGGTGTTGGCGGAGTTAGGAAATCCGGACATGCGCACGCCGATCGCGCATGCGTTGGCCTATCCGGATCGCATTGGCTCCGGCGTTGCGCCGCTGGATCTCGCGGCCATCGGGCAATTGCAGTTCGAGAAACCTGATCTGGGCCGGTTCCCCTGTTTGCGTCTGGCGTTCGCCTCATTACGCCAGGGTGGTACCGCCAGCGCGGCGATGAATGCGGCAAACGAGATCGCCGTGGACGCATTTCTGGCCGGTCAGCTTCGCTTCACCGACATCGCGACGGTGGTGGAAGCCGTCATGAACGCGATGACGCATGGGGCCGCCACGCGGCTGGAAGATGTATTCGCGGCCGACGAGGCCGCGCGATCGGAGGCGCGCGCGCGCCTCGAAGGTCACCGCTGGCATCATTAAGAGGTGGTCTCTCCTATGTTCGACTTCGTGACATCGGTGATCGGATTTTTTGTCGCCATCGGCATCCTGGTGGTATTCCACGAGTTGGGTCATTACAGCGTTGCACGCTGGTGTGGCGTCAAGGTACTGCGTTTCTCGATCGGTTTCGGTAAGCCATTGCTGCAACGGCAAGGACGTGACGGTACCCTGTGGACCATTGGCTGGCTACCGCTGGGTGGCTATGTACGCATGCTGGATGAGCGTGATCCCACCCAGGTGCGATCGGATGCGGTGGAGGACGCTGATGGAACGGTCCGCGTCACCGCAGTGTCGGGTTCAGGAACAGCGGCGGCCGACACGGCGGATGCCGTCACCTATCGAATCGCCCCCGCCGACCTGCCCCACGCGTTCAATCGACAGTCCGTCGGCAAGCGCTTTGCCATTGTCGCCGCTGGACCGATCGCCAATTTCCTGCTTGCCATCCTGCTGTTCGCCGGTCTCTCTTGGTACGGCCAACCGGAGCCGGAGGCCATCCTCGGTACACCGACGCAAGACAGCATGGCGCAGCGCGCCGGCATCGCCAGTGGCGAACGCGTCGTGGCGGTGCGGGTCACGCAGCGCGATGGCAGCGACGATGGCGATGTGGCATATCGGTCCGTCCGATCCTGGCCGGAATTGCGGCACTGGCTGGCGCGCGACGTCGACGCTGATGCCAGCACGGTCATATTGCGCACCCAGCGTCCGGATGGCGTCGCAACGCACACGCTATCCCTCGCCGCATTGCAGGGAGACACGCCCGGGAAGCGCCGCGCCGACATGGTCGGGGCGGGTGGGGGGCAGGCCGATATCGCCACGCGCCTGGGTTTGGTGCCTGGCGGCGCCGCGCCGTTGATCGCCAGCGTGCAACCGGGCACGCCGGCAGCCAAGGCGGGCTTGCAGGAAGGGGATACGGTACTTCGCGTGCAAGGCGAAACAGTCGACGACGCCAACGCGCTCGTGCAGATGATGCGTGAACGCCCTGGTCGTGACACCGTGCTTGATATTCAGCGGGGAAACCAGAATGTTACCGTTCATGTCGTACCGGAGGCGGTAAAGGAAGCCGGAGGCGGACTGCCATATGGTCGTATCGGCGCGGCGCTGGGTATGCGTCTGCCGTTGGTCGATGTGCATTATGGACCGGTGGAATCCGTGCGGATGGCCGTTGGGCGGACCTGGGACGTGGCATCGTTCTCGGTCGAGATGTTCGGTCGGATGCTGACTGGACAGGCTTCGTTGAAGAATTTAAGCGGGCCTGTGACCATCGCCGACTACGCCGGACGCAGTGCGCGAATGGGCGTATCGGCTTTCATCTCCTTTCTCGCATTGGTCAGTATCAGCCTGGGCGTATTGAATCTACTGCCGATTCCCGTTTTGGATGGGGGGCATCTGTTATATTATGCGGTCGAAGCGCTGACCGGTCGGGCAGTATCCGACCGGTGGCAGGCCATCCTACAGCGGGCGGGGTTGGTCTGTATCGTAGCGCTGTCGGTTGTCGCACTGTTCAACGATCTGACGCGGCTCGCCCATTCCTGAGCAAGTGCCGCGCCAGTCGATGCGGTGCCGTGGTCGATGCGGGATATCGCGGGAGCGGCATCTCGAATTGCACAGGCCCTGGGCCCGGACCCATTCTTCGCCAAAAACTTCCATTGAATCGGGAGCAAGTTGTTGAAATCTCATCACCTCGTGCCGAAGTCGGTTGCCGCTGCCGCCATTGCGGCGCACACCCTCATCGCACATGCGGCAGCGCCGTTCGTGGTTCAAGACATTCGGATCGAGGGACTGCAGCGTGTCGAGCCGGGCACCGTTTTCTCGTACCTGCCTATCAAAAAGGGCGACACCTTCACAGATGACAAGGCCTCGTCGGCGATCCGTGCGCTTTACGCGACCGGTTTCTTCAACGATGTCCGGATCAATGTGGAAGGTGGCACCGTCATCGTGCAGGTTGCGGAGCGGCCGTCCATTGCGACCATCGACTTCGCCGGCACGAAGGAGTTCGACAAGGACACGCTGTCGAAGGCGCTGCGTTCCAGCGGCATGGCCCCGGGGCGCTACTTCGACAAATCGCTGGCCGACAAGGCCGAGCAGGAGTTGAAGCGGCAGTACCTGACGCGCGGCTTTTACGCTGCGGAAGTGACGACGACGGTGACGCCGGTCGATCGTAGCCGCGTTGCCATCCTGTTTTCGGTGATCGAAGGGCCGAGCGCGAAGATCCGCCAGGTGAATTTCATCGGCAATAAGGCGTTCTCCAGTAGCACGCTGCGCGATGAAATGCAGCTTTCCACGCCGAACTGGTTCTCGTGGTACACGAAGAACGACCTGTATTCGAAGGACAAGCTGACCACCGACCTGGAGCACGTCCGCAGTTATTACCTGGATCGGGGGTATCTCGAGTTCAGCATTGAATCGACGCAGGTGTCGATCACGCCGGACAAGAAGAGCATGTACCTGACGCTCAGTCTCCATGAAGGCGAGCCGTACAAAGTATCGTCGATCGAGTTGTCGGGCGAGCTGCTGGACAAGAAGGCGGAGCTGGAAAAGCTGTTGAAGCTGAAGGCCGGCGATCGTTTCTCTGCGGCAAAGTTGCAGGATTCCACGAAGGCGATCGTCAACAAGCTGGGTGAGTACGGTTACGCTTTTGCTACCGTTAATGCCGAACCGCAGATCGATCAGACGAGCCATACGGTTGCGCTGAATCTGAAGGTGGAAACCGGCCGTCGTGTCTACGTACGCCATGTGAACATCACCGGTAATACGAGGACGCGCGATGAAGTGGTGCGCCGTGAGATGCGCCAGTTCGAATCATCGTGGTTCGATAGTAATCGACTGAAGTTGTCGCAGGATCGGATCAACCGCCTGGGCTATTTTACTGATGTGAATGTCACCACGCAGCCGGTCCCCGGAACACCGGATCAGGTGGACGTGGATGTCGCCGTCAAGGAAAAGCCGACCGGTGCGATCACGCTGGGCGCGGGCTTCTCGTCCTCGGACAAGGTGGTGCTGTCAGCCGGCATATCGCAGGACAACGTATTCGGCTCGGGAACCAGCCTGGCCGTGAACGTCAATACGTCGAGCTATTATCGGACATTGACGGTCACGCAGACGGACCCCTACTTCACGGTGGACGGCATCAGCCGGATCACCAGTGCTTACTACGAGACGTCCACGCCGTTGTACTATTCGACGGACAGCAGCTTCCGGATCATCACGGCCGGTGCTGACTTGAAGTTCGGTGTGCCGTTTTCCGAATATGACACGGTCTTCTTCGGGTTGGGCTTCCAGCAGTACCGCATGGATGTCGACTCGGCTACTCCGCAGGCGTATAAAGACTATGTTAACGAATATGGCCGGGTGTCGAATGTGGTGCCGGTGACGATGGGCTGGTCGCGTGATGCGCGCGACAGCGCCTTGGTGCCAAGCCGCGGCTACTTTACCCGCGCGAACGCCGAAGTAGGTACGCCCGCGGGTGGCACGAAGTATTGGAAGCTGGACTTGCAGCAGCAGTATTATTATTCGTTCGCACGCGGCTTCGTACTTGGTCTGAATGGGCAACTGGGTTACGGCAAGGGCATTGGCGGCACCTATCCGATCTTCAAGAACTACTACGCCGGCGGTATAGGCTCGGTTCGGGGTTATGAGCCGAGCTCCCTGGGACCGCGTGACAAGACGACCAACGATCCGATTGGTGGCGCCAAGATGGCGGTGGCCAACGTCGAGTTGACCTTCCCGTTGCCGGGAACTGGTTATGATCGTACGCTTCGGGTATTCACCTTCTTCGATGCGGGCAATGTCTGGGGGGATTCTCAGAGCATCAATTTCAGCGATCTGCGGTATGGATATGGTCTGGGTCTTGCCTGGATCTCGCCGATCGGACCGCTGAAGTTAAGCTTGGGTTTCCCGCTGGTCAAGCATGCGGGCGATCAGTACCAGAAATTCCAGTTCCAGATAGGTACCGCGTTCTAACGTCCGGTTCCGGCGTAGTATTTGTTGTCGGCGGTACCGGGGACATTGCACGTATGTTGCGACGTCCCTGGTACCGTTGCATTTGATGAGGATGGGCTGAGTGACCTCGACAAACACCTGTTCTGGCGCGGCCGGAATGCCTGTAACGCCACCCACGCCGACAATGCGGCGCGCGCCGTGGTTCATCGCGGCCACGCGGATCCTGTCCGGCCTGGTCGCCGGATCAGTGTTATTGGCCTGGTGCGCACCCGCGGCGCGTGCGGATGAGCATATCGCCGTTGTCAAATCGGATCAGATCCTGAAGGAATCGGTGCCGGCCAAGGCCTTGTCTTCTCAGATCGATGAGATGTTCCGCAAGCGTGGCGCGGATTTACAATCTCGCGTGAACAAATTCCAAAGCGATGCGTCCAACTTCGACAAGACGTCGGCGTCGTTGAATGCGGACGAGCGTGCCGCACGCCAGGCACGGCTGCAAACGGTCAATATGGCGCTGCAGCGTGATCGACAATATTTCGCCGATGATCTGACGCAGTGCCAGAATCAGGCCTATCAGGCGGTGCTCGCCATCGCGAACAAAGCAATCGAACAAGTGGCGAAGCAAGGAAATTACGACCTGATCGTTGAAGAGGGGGTGTATTTCAATCCGCGGATCGATATCACCGACAAGGTGCTTGCCGCGCTGGCGTCTCAGCCGGTGCCGCCGCTGCCGGATATCTGCAAGCGCAGTAGTAAGTAGGAGTGTGGATGGGCTATTCGATTCAACAACTGGTGGAGCGCTTCGGTGGCAGCATCGAAGGGGATGCGGGCTTGACCATTCGCGGACTTGCGCCGCTTGATCGCGCGCATCGCGACCAGTTGTCGTTCCTCGCGAACCCGAAGTATTTTCCCCAGGTGGCTGAAAGCCAAGCCGGCGCGATACTGATTTCCGCGCGTGACCTCGACAAATTTCCAAAGGAAGCGCGCGCGGCCGTGCCGGTGACCTGGGTCATCGTACCGAACCCTTATGCGTATTTCGCGCGCGTGGCGCAGTTGTATGTGGCTGCCGGAGAGCCGGCCTCGCAGTCTGGCGTGCATCCTAGCGCGCGCGTCGACCCCAGTGCACAGGTGGCGGCGTCTGCGTCGATCGGTCCGAATGTCAGTATCGAAGCCGGTGTGGTTGTCGGCGAGCGCGTGCGTATCGGTGCGAATGTCGTCGTGGGTCGTGGCGTCAAGCTCGGCGACGACGTGCGTCTGTATCCGAACGTCACGATCTACCATGGGTGCCGGTTGGGTGCGCGCGTGATTGTGCATGCGGGCGCGGTTATCGGTGCCGACGGCTTTGGTTTCGCGCCGGATTTCCCGGAAGGGGACGGGGCCGATATCGAAGGCGAATGGGTCAAGATCCCGCAGGTGGGCGCGGTGACGATTGGCGAAGATGTTGAAATCGGTGCGAACACGACGATCGATCGGGGCGCGATGGCCGACACCGTCATCGAGCATTCGGTGAAAATCGACAACCTGGTGCAGATCGCCCATAACTGTCGCATCGGTGCGTATACCGTCATTGCGGCTTGCGCAGGTATCGCGGGCAGCACGGTGATTGGCCGCCACTGCATGATCGGTGGCGCGGTAGGCATTGCCGGACATGTCACGCTGACGGATCGTGTGATCGTGACGGCGAAGTCCGGCGTGTCGAAGTCGTTGACGCGTCCCGGTCTGTACACGAGCGCCTTCCCGGCGATCGAACACCGGGACTGGAACAAGAACGCGGCGGTGATGCGCAACCTCGATACAATGCGCGTTCGCCTCAAGCAACTCGAAGCGACTGTTGAAGCGCTGAAAGACAAGCAGTGAAAATTATGGAACAAGAAAATACAAGCGCCGGGATCACGTTGGATATCCACAAGATCTTGACGTTGTTGCCGCATCGTTATCCGTTTCTATTGGTGGACCGGGTCACGGAATTGGTGCAACACAAGTCCATTCGTGCGCTAAAGAATGTGACGATGAACGAGCCGTTCTTTCAAGGCCATTTTCCGTCACGCCCGGTGATGCCGGGCGTGCTGATTCTTGAGGCATTGGCGCAGGCTGCCGCGTTACTGACGTTCGCGGAAGATACTTCAACGTATGATCCGGCGACGACGCTGTACTACTTTGCCGGCATAGACAATGCTCGCTTCAAGAGGGTGGTGGAGCCAGGCGACCAGTTGGTGCTGGACGTGACCTTCGAGCGGAATGTACGCCACATCTACAAGTTCAAGGCCAGGGCGTCCGTTGACGGCGCGTTGGCCGCGGAAGCCGATCTGACATGCGCGGTGCAGCATATCGAGAGGCCGACGGTAGCCGATGCCTTGCCGCTCGTGACCGCCGGCAAAGCCAGCTGATTCGCGGGGCAGAGAGCCATGACTATTCATCCGACAGCGATTATCGAGGCGGGCGCGCAAATTGATTCATCGGTAACGATCGGACCCTACGCCGTAATCGGCGCGCACGTCCGCATCAGTGCGCACACCACGGTGGGATCGCATACCGTAATCGAAGGACAGACGACAATCGGCGAGGCGAACCGTATCGGGCATTTCGCCTCGGTCGGCGGGGCGCCGCAGGACATGAAGTACGCGGGTGAGCCCACGCGCTTGGAAATTGGTGACCGAAACGTGATCCGCGAGTTCACGACGATCCATACGGGCACGTCCCAGGATCAGGGCGTGACGAAAATCGGCAACGACAACTGGATCATGGCGTATGTGCATATCGCACACGACTGTGATGTGGGAAACAACGTCGTGTTTTCGAGCAATGCGCAGATCGCCGGACATGTGACGGTGGGCGACTGGGCCATTCTGGGAGGGATGTCCGGCGTGCACCAGTTCGTACGCATCGGCGCGCACGCTTTCCTGGGGGGCGCGTCCGCCTTGGTGCAGGATTTGCCGCCATTCGTCATCGCCGCGGGCGAAAAGGCCACGCCGCATGGCATCAATGTCGAGGGGCTGCGTCGCCGTGGTTTCGCGCCTGGAGAAATCAGCGCATTGCGCTCGGGCTACCGGACGTTATACAAGAGCGGTCTGTCGCTCGATGAAGCGAAGGTGCAGATCAGCGCCGATATCGACGCGTTGGACGAGGGCAAGCAACAGTTGAGCGCGTTCCTCGCATTCATCGATACGGCGAAGCGTGGCATTATCCGTTGATGGACGCTTTGGCACAGACGGCGGGTCCAGTCACACGCCAGATATCGATGGTCGCCGGTGAGGCCTCCGGTGACCTGCTGGGCGCGGCGTTGTTGCGGGGTCTTCGCGAATATGTGCCTGCGACGGATGCGTTTCCGTATGCCGTGCCGATCACCGGGGTCGGTGGTCCGAGGATGCAGGCCGAAGGTTTTGACGCATGGTGGGCGTCCGATCGCCTGGCCGTCCGTGGCTATGTGGAGGCGTTGTCGAGCATTCCCGGCATTTTGCGCATTCGACGGGCGCTAACCCAGCGGTTGCTTGCCGATCCACCGTCGGTGTTCGTGGGCATCGACGCGCCCGATTTCAATTTTTCTGTTGAGCGCACCTTGCGGCAGGCCGGTGTGCCGGTCGTGCATTTCGTCAGTCCGTCGATCTGGGCCTGGCGTGCCGGGCGTATCAAGACGGTTGCAAAATCCGTCGATCATATGCTCTGCGTGTTCCCGTTTGAGAAAGCGATCTACGACAAAGCCGGTATCCCAGCATCGTACGTGGGTCATCCGCTCGGGACGATGATCCCGATGACGCCGGACCCCGCCGCTGCGCGTGCACGGCTGGGTCTGCCGGCGGACTGCCCGTTGATCGGCGTCATGCCGGGCAGCCGGCGTTCCGAGATCCAGCTGATCGGCCCGACGTTCTTCGCCGCAATGGCGTTGATGCACCAACGCGAGCCCGACTTGCATTTTGTCCTGCCGTCGGCATCGCCGGCGGTGCGCGCCTTGCTGGTGCCGTTGCTGGCGACCTACCCGGAGTTGCCATTGACAGTAACGGACGGCGCATCGCACGATGTCATGGAAGCGTCTGACGCGTTGCTGATCAAAAGCGGGACCTCGACGCTGGAAGCGGCGTTGTTCAAGAAGCCGATGGTGATCTCGTACAAGGTACCCTGGCTGACCGGGCAGATCATGCGTCGCCAGGGTTATCTGCCCTATGTCGGTCTGCCGAACGTGCTGGCCGGCCGATTCGTCGTGCCGGAAATCCTGCAGCATTTCGCCACGCCACAAGCGCTTGCCGATGCCACCTTGAAGCAATTGCACGACGATACGAATCGGCGAGAATTGCAGGGGATTTTCACGGATATTCATGCATCTTTGCAGCGCGATACCGGTACGTTGGCGGCGGAGGCCGTGATGCATGTGGCTACGCGCACGCCGGGAGCAGTGCGATGAAGCAGGCCAAGCGCATGACGTCCGCGGTGCGATTCGCGCCGCAAGCCACGCTGTGTTTCGACGTGCCGGGGCAGTTGGCTTGCGGTGTTGATGAAGCCGGCCGTGGGCCATTGGCCGGATCGGTGGTTGCCGCCGCCGTTATTCTCGATCCCGCACGACCGATCCCTGGTCTCGACGATTCGAAAAAGTTATCCGCGAAGACCCGTGAGCGACTCTATGACGAGATTGTCCGTGACGCACTGGCGTATTCGATCGCGGAGGCGAGTGTTGCCGAGATCGATTCGCTGAACATCCTGCAGGCGACGATGCTGGCAATGCGCCGAGCGGTGGAAGGGCTGTCGGTCACGCCGGATCTGGCCTATATCGATGGTAATCGCTGCCCTGCCATTGCCGTGCGCGCCGAGGCCGTTGTGGGTGGCGATGCATTGGTGCCGGCGATTTCGGCCGCATCGATTCTGGCCAAGGTGACCCGTGACCGGCAGTTGGCGATGTTGCACGTGGCGCACCCGCACTATGGTTTCGATGCGCATATGGGCTATGGCACGGCCCAGCATCTGGCCGCGCTGGCCAAGCACGGGCCGTGTGTGCATCATCGCCGCTCCTTCGCGCCGGTGCGCGAGGCGTGGGCGCGCATCGAGGCCGGATCCGCGCTGTGACGACTTCCGAATCTCGTTCCGCATTGCCGGTCGTGCAATCGCGTTCGAACCCGCTGTTCAAGCGCTTGCGGATGCTGGCCGGCGCGGCGCAAAAGCAGCGCCGTGAAGGCGTGGCAATTCTTGAAGGCGTGCATCTGGCGGATGCGTATTTGCAAGCACTGCGCTCGGGCACCCCGGCGGTTACCACCACCAATGAAGCGTCGCGAGATGCCACGGCGCGTGAGGCGATGGCGCTGGAACAGGTAGTGGTATCGCAGTCGGCCGCCTTCCGTGACGATATTCAGGGCATTCTGGCGCGAATTCAGACGGTATGGTCTGACCGGGTGACGATCTTCGATGACGCGCTGTTCGAGCAAGTCTCTCCGGTCACTGATGGTGGGGTGGGCATTCTGTTACTGATTGCCGCACCGCACACGACTCTGTCCGCGTCGTACGGGGACGCATCCCCACAGGCTAGGTCGGTTGAGGGAGGTACCCATGCCTTGCTGGCGGGGGGAGCGGATGGGGCAACGATCACGGAAAATTGCCTCATCCTGGATGGCGTGCAGGATGCTGGCAATGTCGGATCGATATTGCGCAGTGCGGCAGCGGCGGGGGTGACGCTGGCTTTTTGCCTGCCGGGCACCGCGACGGTCTGGTCGACGAAGGTATTGCGCGCGGCGATGGGGGCCCACTTCGTGATGCGTATCGTCGAGCAGGTCCCGCCGGAAGAGTTGGCCCCGTTGCTGGGCATACCGACTGTCGTCACGGATTTGCACGGTGCGGCATCACTTTATGACACCAATCTACGCCGCCCGCTGGCGTGGGTGATGGGCAATGAGGGGGCGGGCGTTTCCCCTTTCTGGCGCGAGCGGGCCGACCTGCGCGTGACGATTCCGCAGCCTGGTCGAATTGAATCACTGAATGTTGCCGCGGCCGCGGCGGTATGCCTGTTCGAACAGACACGCCAACAGCGGAGCGCCGCGCAATAAATCAGCGGCGCGGACGTTGGCGGACGGAAATGATCAAAAAGCCTGGAATGGAAGTGATATCGCTTCTGTTCCAGGCTTTTTTGCAATGGGGTGCGTTGGTGTCAATACACTGCGCGATCGATCTTGATTTCCTGGAGCACGGTCGTTGCGATCTCCTCGATCGACTTGTGTGTCGACGAGAGCCACCGGATGCCTTCGCGGCGCATCAGGTCCTCGGCTTCATTGATCTCGTATCGGCAGTTCTCTAGCGCAGCGTACTTGCTCCCCGGACGGCGCTGGTTACGGATCTCGGAGAGTCGGGCAGGTTCGATCGACAAGCCGAACAATTTCGACTTGAATTCGGCCAGCCCGGATGGCAGTTTGCGACGTTCGAAATCCTCGGGGATCAGCGGATAGTTCGCCGCCTTGACCCCGTATTGCATGGCCAGGTATAGCGTGGTCGGCGTCTTGCCGCAGCGCGACACACCCACCAGGATGACATCGGCTTCCGCGAGATTGCGATTCGACTGGCCATCGTCATGTTCGAGCGAGAAGTTGATTGCCTCGATGCGATTCTTGTATTCATCGGAATCGGCCTTTTTATGGCCGCGCCCGATTTCATGACTGGACTTGACGCCCAGTTCATTTTCAAGCGGTTCGACGAAAGTCTGGAACATGTCCAGCACCAACGCATTAGCCCCTTTGAGAATGGCATTTGAGACACTGTCGACCAGTGTCGTAAAGACAATGGGAGAGGTTCCGTCGGCCGCTCTTGCATTATTGATCGCCCGTGCGGCCGCGGTCGCTTTGTCGGCGTCGTCGACAAAGGGCATGCGTACAAGCCTGAATTTCAGGTCGAACTGCGAAAGGATCGAGTGCGCGAAGGTCTCGGCGGTGATGCCGGTGCCGTCGGACACCACATAGACGGTGGGCGGAGTAGTCAAGGCGGATTGACCCGAAAGAACAATGGAAAAGTCGCGATGCAACGCATCGCGCGCCGGTGAACAATCCCACCAAAGTGCCGTCTTGCGGGTCTTGGCATCTTCCCGATAAAGGCGGCACGCAGTTGGGTAGTGGCCACGGTAGAATAGCACGGTACAATGGTCTCTCCGCCCCCAAAACCGGGCGGCGTCGAGTGTGTTCGATAAGCGATTGCAAAGGGCATGGTGCTGGACAAGGCCGTGTGCGACCGTTTATCCAACTGCTTGACGATGCGCGAGTTTTCGCAGCCTGGGCAAGTATTATGCGGTTGATGCCGCCGGTGTCTTGCTCGTGGCGCGGTCTCGCCAGTCCCGAATCGGCAAGTGAAGATTTTTTTTACTTTAGGGGCTGTAACATGACGCAAACCACTCAACAAGGAGCGTTAGACGCACTGGTTGTCCCGTTTGAACAACTACGAAAAGAAGATGTCGACACCGTCGGCGGCAAGAACTCGTCCCTTGGCGAGATGATAAGCCAGCTCGCGGATGCGGGCGTCAGCGTGCCGACGGGTTTTGCGACGACGGCGCAGGCTTTCCGTGACTTCCTGCACTTCAATAATCTGACGGCGCGTATTGCGGACAAGCTGATTGGCCTCGACGTCGACAACGTCAAGACGCTGGCCGAGTCCGGCAAGCAGATCCGCCAATGGATCATTGATGCACCGCTGCAGCCGGAACTCGAAAAGGAGATTCGCGAGCAATACGACGTCTTGACTCGTAGCTCGCCGAACGAACTGTCTTTCGCGGTGCGGTCGTCGGCTACCGCCGAGGACTTGCCGGATGCGTCGTTTGCCGGTCAGCAGGAAAGCTATCTGAATGTCGAGGGAATCGACAATGTTCTGATCGCGATCAAGCAGGTGTTTGCATCGCTTTATAACGACCGCGCGATTTCCTACCGCGTCCATAAAGGATTCGAACATGCCGAAGTGGCCTTGTCGGCCGGCGTGCAGCGGATGGTGCGTTCTGACGTCGGCGCTTCCGGCGTGATGTTCACGCTGGATACGGAGTCCGGTTTCCGCGACGCCGTGTTCATTACGTCGAGCTACGGCCTGGGCGAAACCGTCGTGCAGGGTGCGGTGAATCCCGATGAATTCTATGTGTTCAAGAAGACGTTGGCGGACGGCAAGTATCCGATCATTCGTCGTTCGATCGGTTCCAAGCTGATTAAGATGGAATTCACGCAAGCCGGTGAGGAAGGTCGCGTGAAGACGGTCGACGTGTCGAGCGATCAACGTAACCGCTTCTCGATCTCCGACGAGGACGTGATTCAGCTTGCGAAGTATGCGGTGATCATCGAGAAGCACTATGGCCGTCCGATGGACATCGAGTGGGGCAAGGATGGTCGCGACGGCAAGATCTTCATCCTTCAGGCCCGTCCGGAAACGGTAAAGAGCCAGTCGGCGGGCAAGGTCGAGCATCGCTTCAAGCTTAAGGGCCAGGCACCCGTGCTGGCGACAGGGCGTGCGATTGGTCAGCGGATTGGCGCGGGCACCGTGCGTGTTGTTCGTGATGCGGCGGAAATGGATCGCGTGCAGCCCGGCGATGTGCTCGTCGCGGATATGACCGACCCGAATTGGGAACCGGTGATGAAGCGCGCGGCTGCAATTGTCACGAACCGGGGCGGCCGGACCTGCCACGCGGCGATCATCGCGCGTGAACTGGGCGTGCCGGCCGTGGTGGGATGCGGCAATGCGACCGACGTGCTGAAGGATGGCGCGCTGGTGACGGTGTCCTGTGCCGAAGGTGATGAAGGCAAGATCTATGACGGCATGCTTGAAGCTGAAGTGACGGAAGTCGAGCGTGGCGAGCTGCCCGAGATTCCGGTCAAGGTCATGATGAACGTCGGGAATCCGCAACTGGCGTTTGATTTCAGCCAATTGCCGAACAAGGGCGTAGGCCTCGCGCGGCTCGAATTCATCATCAACAACAATATCGGCGTTCATCCGAAGGCGATTCTCGATTATCCGAACATCGATGCGGACCTGAAGAAGGCGGTGGAAAGCGTGGCGCGCGGTCATGCATCGCCGCGCGCTTTCTACATCGACAAGCTGACGGAAGGCATCGCGACGATTGGCGCGGCGTTTTACCCGAAGCCCGTTATCGTGCGACTGTCCGACTTCAAGTCGAACGAGTACAAGAAGCTGATCGGTGGCACGCGCTATGAGCCGGATGAGGAAAACCCGATGTTGGGTTTCCGTGGCGCGTCGCGTTACGTCTCGGAATCGTTCGCGGAAGCGTTCGAGATGGAGTGCCGTGCGTTGAAGCGGGTCCGCGAGGACATGGGCCTGACCAACGTCGAGATCATGGTGCCGTTCGTGCGGACGCTGGGTCAGGCCAAGGCGGTGGTGGACCTGTTGGCGAAGTACGGTTTGAAGCGCGGCGAGAACGGTCTGCGTCTGATCATGATGTGCGAAGTGCCGTCGAACGCGATTCTGGCGGAACAGTTCCTCGAGCATTTCGATGGGTTCTCTATCGGTTCGAACGATCTGACGCAGTTGACGTTGGGGCTGGACCGCGACTCGGGTCTGGAGTTGTTGGCAAAGGACTTCGACGAACGTGACCCGGCCCTGCAGTTCTTGTTGAAGCGTGCGATTGATGCGTGCAAGAAGCAGGGCAAGTATGTGGGTATCTGCGGTCAGGGTCCGTCCGACCATCCTGATTTCGCGCAGTGGCTCGCCGATGAAGGTATTGCCTCCATCTCGCTGAACCCGGATACCGTAATCGACACCTGGAAGGCACTGGCGACGAAGTAACGTCCGTGGTTGCGTCGTGGTAAGAGCGACGTCTGCACGTGGCGGGTCTCCCGAACACACCCCGGTACTGCGCGGCTGGTCCGCGGCGTGCCGGGGTGTTTTTTTATGTCCTGATCATGGCAAGGACGGACGTCGATATCGCGGAAGCCGATTGATCTTCAAGGCTCCGAGGTGTACTGCGAGCCATCACCTACCGGTCGTTCAAACATTCGCGTAAGAGAATGAAAGATTGCAGACGCAATGATGTTATTGTCCTATCGCGCGTCTATTGGCGATGAGGTGCGTGATTGACGTAATGGAGTATGGGCATGACGGAAAGCGTATTACCGTGGGTCTGGTGGGCTGCCGCAGCAGTATTGGTCGTCGCCGAGATGTTGACCGGGACGTTTTACCTGCTGATGATCGCCGTCGGCCTCGCGGCGGCAGGCATCGCGTATCTCCTGGGTACGTCGCCGGCCGTCCAGATGTGCACTGCGGCGCTTCTGGCCTTGGTGTTGCTGGTAGTCTTGCATCGTCGCCGGATGTCGCATGCCCGCGCTGCGTTGGTGCGTGCGAGTGCTGAAGCACCTGATGCTGTGGGTGCCATGTGGAGCGCCGCGTCCCGCGATACGTCGATGAACCCGGACGGGTGTGTATCGCCGGGAGTTGATGGCGTTTCATCTGGTGCTGCCTCGCAATTGCTTGATATCGGCGCGGAAGTCGATGTCTTGCAGTGGGAGTCCGGCAACAGGACACGTGTGCGGTATCGCGGTACCGAATGGCACGCCGTGGCGGAAGTAACGTCGTTGTCATTGATGCCCGGTCGATACCGGATCGTGGGAATGGACGGCATTCGTCTTGTATTACGGGCTGTGGTGGAATCTGTCCCCGCTGCCGTTTCCGCCGCGGCGCTCGCTTCCAATAACGCATCCGGGTCGTCTGTCGGGCAATCGCCGGCAACCGCTGCATCGGCGTCATCGCCACAAACCACACCATCGACGCAAACGGATACGCGGTAATGGCGCACCGTTCAGCTTATATGTGCAACTAACAGGCTGTTCTTGTGGGAAGGCAAAATCGGCAAGCGTCGAACGCCGACCCGATAATGCGAGGGCAGCCGAATAACAGGGGGAAGCATGGCCGGAAATCTTGTCGCACTGATTTTATTGTTCGTGGTTGTTGTCATTGTGGCGCGCGCCGTCAAGATCGTGCCGCAGCAGCATGCATGGGTCATCGAACGGCTTGGCAAGTATCACGCCACGTTGTCGCCGGGTTTGACGGTCGTGATCCCGTTCATCGACCGCGTTGCCTATAAGCATGTGTTGAAGGAAATCGCACTCGATGTGCCGCCCCAGGTCTGCATTACCCGGGACAACACGCAATTGCAGGTAGATGGCGTGCTGTATTTCCAGGTGACGGACGCGATGAAAGCGTCGTACGGATCAGCCAACTTCATCATGGCCATTACCCAGTTGTCGCAGACCACGCTGCGTTCCGTGATCGGGAAGCTGGAGCTGGACAAGACGTTCGAGGAACGCGAGTCGATTAATCGCGGTGTTGTCGATTCGCTGGATGAAGCAGCGGCGAATTGGGGGGTCAAGGTCTTGCGCTACGAGATCAAGGATTTGACGCCGCCGCAAGAGATCCTGCGCGCGATGCAGTCGCAGATCACCGCGGAGCGGGAGAAGCGTGCATTGATCGCCGCATCCGAAGGGCGGCGTCAGGAGCAGATCAATCTTGCCGATGGTTCACGTCAGGCCGCCATCCAGCAGTCCGAGGGAGAACGTCAGGCGGCGATGAACCGGGCCGAAGGCGAAGCGCAGGCGATTCTCGCCGTTGCTCGTGCGAATGCCGAGGCGATTCAGACCGTGGCGGTAGCGATGCAGACCGAGGGAGGACTGGAAGCCGTCAATATGAAAGTGGCGGAACAGTACGTTGCGGCGTTTGGGAATCTCGCCAAGACCGGCAACACCTTGATCGTGCCCGGCAATATGGCCGATATGGGCACGATGATCGCTTCGGCGCTGCAGATCGTGCAAAGCGGCCCGGGAAAGGGCGCGGCTAACCTCACGCCCACCGGCTTCGGTGGGAGCGCGCCGCGGTAAGCTGCCTACGAAGCGACGCCGCGACAGAATCAGGAAGAGGTCCGCACGATGCGGGCCTTTTCACGTTCCCAGTCACGCTTCTTCTCGGTTTCCCGCTTGTCATGCTGCTTTTTGCCTTTTGCCAGGCCGATATCGCACTTGATCAGGCCGCGCGCGAAGTGCAAGTTCAGCGGCACCAGCGTATAGCCGCGCTGCTGGACCTTGCCGATCAGCTTCCTGATCTCCGTGCCGTGTAGCAATAGCTTGCGTAAGCGCGTCTGGTCAGGATTGACGTGGGTTGACGCGGAGCCCAGCGGGCTGATGTGCGCGCCGAGTAGCCACAGCTCCTCGTCGCGAATCACCACGTAGCCTTCCTTGATTTGCGCCCGGCCCGCGCGAATGGCTTTGACTTCCCAGCCCTCCAGTACGATCCCGGCCTCATAGCGCTCTTCGATAAAGTAATCGAAATGCGCGCGTTTGTTTTCTGCAATGCTCATTATGGGCGCGTCACCGTGTGATCCGGCCAAGTCGGATAAAATGACATTCTAGCAAAACGCTTGCGCGCCATCGCCCGATTGCCGCGGCATCTTTCGTATCACCTTCTATGGCCGACGTACAGAAAACGCTTCTTATCCGGTACTCCGCCGCCCAGATGTTCGATCTCGTCACGGACGTCGCCGACTATCCCAACTTCCTCCCATGGTGTGGCGGCTCGGAAGTGCTGCATTCCGACGATACGTCGATGGATGCGCGCATCCTGATCAACTTCAAAGGGGTCAAGCAGCAGTTTGCCACGCACAACGAGCATCAGCGGCCCACCCGGATCGATATGGTGTTTCGCGAGGGCCCTTTCAAGAATTTTACTGGGAGTTGGCGCTTCACGCCGCTTCGAGAGGATGCCTGCAAGATCGAATTCGCACTGCACTACGAATTTTCGAATTTCATCGTAGAGAAGATTATCGGGCCAGTCTTCAATATGATCGCAAACACGTTTGTCGACTCCTTCGTCAAACGCGCCGAGACCCGTTATGGCAAGCGCTGAGCCGACCGACGTTGTCGCGGACGGACATCTTCGCGTGCAGATTTGCTATCTGGCGCCGGGCGTGCAGGTTTTACTGCCGGTCGTGGTGCCCGCATGCGCGACTGTACGCGATGCGGTGACGCAAAGTGGGGTGCTGGATGCCCATCCGGAAATCGACATCAGTACGCAGAAGGTCGGCATTTACGGCAAGGTGCGTGCATTGGACGAGGTCGTCCAGGCGGGGGATCGTATCGAGATTTATCGGCCGTTGACCGTCGATCCGAAAGTGGCGCGGGCGCGGCGTGTCGCCAAGACACGTCGCGCCGGTAGCCGCGAGGGCCGTAAGTGGGTGACGAAGGAACATCGCTGAAACTGCGCGCCGGTGGTCGCCGGCGCGCGGGTTCGCGGTAAGCGTGCCCGGGGTCAATCCGCCTGGGTTGGCGTGGGCGATTGTCGTTGGCCGGGCGCGTGCAACCGTACTGACCACATCACGCCAATGACCAGTAATACGATGGCCGCGATCTCCAGGAGTCGTGGCAATCGCTGCGCGTGGATGAAGCCATAGAGCAGCGCGAACAGCGTCTCGAATACGATCATCTGTCCCGACAGCGTCAGCGGTAGGCGGCGCGCCGCGGCATTCCATAGCGTATTGCCCATCCATGAAGCGCCCACGGCCAATGCGATATTGACGGACCAGAAGACGATCTGCCGGTCGAATGGCGCGTGGTGGATGCCCAACACATTGCCGTAAGGCAATGGTAGGTAAAGCAAGACTGCCAGGACGGCCCAGATCATGAGTGCCATCACGCCGCTTACCAGGCCTTGCAAGCCGGCCCATTCGGCGTTCGTGAACGTGGGATGGGCGTCCAGGCCACGCGCGTTACCCACCGCATACCAGGTCCATGCGGCCAGCGCGCCGACCGCCGCGCTGATGCCGAGTACCGCTTCGTGCCAGTCGCCACTGCTGCCCTCGGATGTCGCGGCGGCGTGGCCCGAGAAAACGTCCGCGTTGATGCAGGCGATGCCCACCAGGATCAGCAACAATGCCGGCGCTAGATCGCGTAATCGCGGCCCGTGGAGCCCCGGCCCCGCATCCTGTAGTCCATGGCTGTCGCCGGGCGCGGCGATGTCGCGTCCGCGCGCGCCGAGCAGCGTAATGGTCACCGGCAGGGTGCCGATGATCAATGACGCGGCTGCCACGCCGACGTTCTGGACGGCGGCACTGAGGAGCACGTAGTAGACGAGGTTGCCGATCAGGGCTAGACGGGTGGCCAGCCACCAATGCTCGGGACGTGTCTTGCGAAGCAGGGCCAGCGCCGATGTACGACCGGACAGCAGCATCGCCAGGAGCGACACGACACCATAGCAAAGGTACCGTCCGGCGCTCAGTTCGATGGTCGTGAAGTCCGGGACAATGGCAGGCGCGAGGAAAACCAGGCCCCATAGTGCCCCGGAACCCACGCCACAGGCCAGACCGCCTCGCATCGACTTCTCCATCCGATACTGCTCCAACGTGTCAACAAACGGCTACAAAATACCCCGAGAATAGCATGGCCGCCCGGGCTTCCCGATCCCGCCCCCATTTCCCGACGCCTCGGAAGCGCGTATAATCTGCTTTTGCGCCTATAGGATTTGCCATGCGTCTGATCCAAACCGCACTCACGTTCGATGATGTGCTTCTTGTTCCGGCGTTCTCGAACGTCCTGCCGACCGACACGGTCCTCAAAACCCGACTGACCCGCAACATCGCCCTGAACATCCCGTTGGTATCCGCGGCGATGGACACGGTCACGGAAGGCCGCCTGGCGATTGCCATGGCGCAATCGGGCGGCATCGGTATCGTTCACAAGAATCTCACTGCCGCGGAGCAAGCACGTGAAGTATCGCGTGTGAAGCGGTATGAATCCGGCGTCGTGCGTGACCCCATCACCGTCACTGGCGACATGCGCGTGCGCGATGTGCTGGAACTGTCCCGCCTGCATGGCATTTCTGGTTTTCCGGTGGTAGAAGGGTCGACGGTCATCGGCATCGTGACGAATCGCGACCTGCGTTTCGAGCCACGCCTGGACGTGGAGGTCCGGACGGTGATGACACCGCGTGAGCGTCTGATTACCGTCAAGGAAGGCGCGTCGCTGGCGGAAGCGAAGGAATTGATGCACTCGAACCGCCTGGAGCGCGTGCTGGTGATCAATGACGCGTTCGAATTGCGCGGCCTGATGACGGTCAAAGACATTCTGAAGGCCACGGAACATCCTGCCGCGAGCAAGGATGACCAGGGCAAGCTACGCGTGGGCGCGGCTGTTGGCGTGGGCAAGGACGCCGAGGAGCGTGTCGAGGCGCTGGTGAAGGCGGGTGTCGACGTGATCGTGGTCGATACGGCGCATGGCCATAGTCAGGGCGTGCTGGACCGGGTCAAATGGATCAAGCGCAATTACGACGGCGTGGAAGTCATCGGCGGTAATATCGCCACGGCGGCCGCGGCGCGGGCGCTGGTCGAGTATGGCGCGGACGGCGTCAAGGTCGGGATCGGTCCGGGATCAATCTGCACTACGCGGATCGTGGCAGGTGTAGGCGTGCCGCAGATCACGGCCATTGCCAATGTTGCCGAAGCGTTGAAGGGCACCGGGGTGCCACTGATCGGTGATGGTGGTGTGCGCTATTCGGGTGACGTCTCGAAGGCGCTGGCCGCTGGCGCGAATGCGGTGATGATGGGTGGGATGTTCGCAGGCACCGAAGAAGCACCGGGCGACGTGTTCCTGTATCAAGGCCGTTCGTTCAAGTCGTATCGTGGCATGGGTTCCGTCGGCGCGATGAAGGATGGCGCCGCCGATCGCTATTTCCAGGACAGCTCGGCAAACATCGAGAAGTTGGTGCCGGAAGGGATCGAAGGACGCGTCCCGTACAAGGGTGCATTGACCCCGATCCTGTTCCAACTGACGGGCGGCATTCGTTCAAGCATGGGGTATTGCGGCTGCCGGACGATCGACGAGTTGCACGAAAAATCGGAATTCGTCCAGATCACGTCGGCCGGTATTCGTGAATCGCATGTGCATGATGTGCAGATCACGAAAGAAGCGCCTAACTATCAGATGGAGTAATCGGCGATGAAGCCCTTGCTACGGACGTTCCTCGCGATCAACGCGGTAACTGTCGCGTTGCTCGGGCTATTTTTTCTGATGACACCTTGGTTGGCGGTGTCCGCGCCGCTCGCGCCGCTTGCCAGTTCTCCGGCGCTGATCGGGCAATTGCTGGGCGTGTTGCTTCTGGGTTTTACCTGGATGTTGTTGGCCGGCATGATCCGCGGGTCTGCCACTGCGACGATCGGTTGGGTCTCGGGGCACATCCTTTGGCTTGCCGGCGCCACGGTATTGATCTGGCAGCTTACCTATCATCAGCCGGTGCTGGAGCCGGGGCCGGCGTTTGTCGTACCCGCCTACGCCGTATTGGTTATCTTGCTTGGTTTGATTCAGGCGCGTCTGGCTTCGATGGTCGGTCGTCGCGAACGCCGTGACCTGTCCGAGGCACGGTCTGCGTCGCGTGAGGCACTTAGGCGTCAACGCGCGGCGGAGTCGGGCGATGGCCATCCCTCGGGAAGCCGTTTCGGCGGCATGACCGAGCAGGGAGGGACACCGATGTTTTACGGTTCTCCGCGTGCGGTCTACGGGGCGGTCGATCGGGATCCGTATATCGGTACACCGCCTGCGGCAGCTTCACGGGATACAACGGCCAATCCTTTTGCCGAAGAAGTAGGAACGGTTCGCGCGACGCGTACTGTCGATATTCCGACACAAGAGGATCGGCATGCACTGGTCGAGGGGGGGACGTTGCCGCCATCGACACCAGGAACCCCGGCGTCCGAAGCGCCAGTCACACGGCCGGTGCCGCCGTCGTTCTAGCCAATGGTTGCGCGATCGCAGCATGCCAGCCATCGGCGGCCAGGCGCGAACCGATGACGCCAATGGCATGCCGGCGCGCAAGTGCGCGTTGGACAAGATTCAACGCGTGGCGTGAAAACGCGACGCGAGTAGCGCTCCTATAACATTCCAATTCAGCGCATGGTCACATGCGAGCCACGATGCACGACAAGATCCTTATTCTCGATTTCGGTTCCCAGGTTACGCAACTGATTGCCCGCCGCGTGCGTGAAGCGCAGGTCTATTCGGAAATCCATCCGTATGACGTGAGTGAGGCTTTCATTCGCGAATTTGCGCCGAAGGGCATCATCCTGTCCGGAGGCCCGAGCTCGGTTACCGAAGGCGATACGCCGCGTGTGCCGGATGCGGTTTTTACGGTGGGCGTGCCGGTGTTCGGGATCTGTTATGGCATGCAGGCGATGGCCGAGCAGTTGGGCGGCAAGGTCCAGAGCAGCAACACGCGCGAGTTTGGTTACGCGGCGGTGCGGGCACATGGGCATACGAAATTGCTGGAGGGAATCCAGGATTACGCGACCGCGGAAGGTCACGGCATGCTGGATGTATGGATGAGCCATGGTGACAAGGTAGAAGCGTTGCCGGAGGGGTTCAAGTTGATGGCCTCCACACCGTCCTGTCCGATCGCCGCCATGGCGAACGAGGACAAGGGTTACTACGCGGTGCAGTTCCACCCTGAAGTCACGCATACGAAGCAGGGTACGTCGATCTTGCGCCGTTTCGTACTGGATATCTGCGAGGCGAAGGCCGATTGGGAGATGGGTAATTACGTCTCGGAAGCGGTCGAGAAGATCCGCGCGCAGGTGGGTGACGAGCAGGTGATCCTGGGCTTGTCCGGTGGGGTGGATTCATCGGTCGCTGCTGCGTTGCTGCACCAGGCAATCGGCGATCAACTGACCTGCGTGTTCGTCGATCATGGCTTGCTGCGCTTGAATGAGGCAGAGCAGGTGATGAAGACGTTCGCGGACAATCTTGGTGTGAAGGTCATTCATGTAGACGCAAGCGCGGATTTTCTTGGCAAGCTCGCGGGCGTCAGTGACCCGGAAGCGAAGCGGAAGATCATTGGTCGCGAGTTCGTCGAGGTATTCAAGGCAGAGTCCGCTAAGCTGACGTCGGCAAAGTGGTTGGCGCAAGGCACGATCTATCCGGATGTTATTGAATCCGCGGGGCACGGCAAGAAAGGCGCGGCAAAGATCAAGAGTCACCACAACGTCGGTGGTCTGCCGGAAGACATGCATTTGAAGCTGGTCGAGCCATTGCGCGAGCTGTTCAAGGACGAAGTGCGGGCGCTGGGCATCGAGCTGGGATTGCCGCACGACATGGTGTATCGCCATCCGTTCCCAGGGCCCGGTCTGGGCGTGCGTATCCTGGGCGAGGTGAAGCGCGAGTTCGCGGACCTGCTGCGCCATGCGGATGCGATCTTTATCGAGACGCTGCGTGATCCGCGTTTTGCTTGTGAGAAGACCGGCAAGACATGGTACGAGTTGACCAGCCAGGCATTCGCCGTGTTCCTGCCGGTGAAGAGTGTCGGCGTGATGGGCGACGGGCGGACGTATGACTACGTTGTGGCATTGCGCGCCGTGCAAACGCAGGACTTCATGACCGCCCACTGGGCCCACCTGCCGCATGACCTGCTTGGGCATGTGTCGAACCGCATTATCAATGAAGTGCGGGGGATTAATCGCGTGGTGTACGACATTTCAGGGAAGCCACCGGCGACGATCGAGTGGGAGTGAGGGAATTTTAAATAACTGATTTTTAATGTTATTTAATTTGGTCGTTGATCGTTCAACTCGAATGATCAACGACTTTTTTGCTCAACGGTAGTCCGCCCACGTTATTGAAAGAAGTGCGCCAACGCATTAGCGACGGCTTCTGGTTGCTCTTCAGGCTGGAAGTGTCCGCAGGCCGCGATTGTCTCGCTGTGCACGTTGTCCCCATACGGTCGAAGGGTTGCTGCCATGTCTGGAATGGAGCCTTGATCCGCGGACAGTCCCAAAACAGGCATGATCAATCGCGCCGTTTGCGCCAGAGCCTTGTTCTGTGTCGCCGATTCCGACAAGGACCGATAAAAAGCCAGTCCCGCGCGTAAGCCACCAGGTGCTTTAAGCAGGCGCTCATACTCGGTGATTTCAACGTCACCATAGCAGGCAGGATTGGCGGTCTTCTCTCTGAAGAACCACTCGAGGTAGATTCGTTCACGACCCTGGAGCAGGGATTCGGGCAGGTCCGCAACGGCATGGAATGAGAAGTGCCAGGTCTTCCATGACTTACTGGAAGACGAAGGCAGCATTTCCGGAAGCGATACACCTGGAATACCGGAATCCATGAGGCTTAGCGCGCGGATTTCATCCCCGAACATCATCGCATAGGGAAAGGCGACCCAGGCCCCCACATCGTGTGCCGCAAGGTAATAACGGTCTAAGCCGAGGGAGGCAACAAAGTCGTGCAAGCGCTGGGCGACCGTTTGCGTGTCGTAGCCCGATAGCGGTTTGTCGCTGTCACCTTGCCCAGGTAAGTCGATGGCGACAATCCGGTACCGATTAACGAGGTGTGCCATGACGTGACGCCAAGCAAACCAGCTTTCGGGAAATCCAGCCAGGAGAACCAGGGCAGGGCCATTTGCCAGTCCCCCTGTTACATAGTGAAACCGCAGATCATTCACCCGACCAAACTGATGGGTAAAACCTAAGGGAGCATCCGGAAGCATCAGAGACGGCATCTTGAAAATCCTAACGAATGAGAGCCGCACCTGCCAACACCAGAACCGCGGCAATGGCACGTTGCAGGGTAATCGGTTGCGCTGATACACCAAACAAGCCAAAGCAATCGAGCGCAATCGAAAAGGCGACTTGGCCAGCAACCACGAAAGCCACCATTGCGGCTGCGCCAAGGCGAGGGGTGCAGGCGGCGACGCCTGCCAACGTAATGACGCCGCAGAAACCGCCGAGCCATGCCCAGACGGGTAGCGTTTGTAAGTGTGTCCCTCGCGGTATTGAGCCCGTGAGGCTAAATCCGACGGCGCTTAAAGCGATCGACGAAATGATTGCTGACACCATGGCTCCCCAAATTGGCGAGCCGAGTGCATTGCCCATGCGTGCATTAAAAATCGCTTGCAACGGCAGCATTGCACCGGCAAGCAGAGCGATGATGACGTACATGACTATTCCAGCAGCTTCAACGCCCGACGCACGAAAGCCTCTCCATCGTCAGTGAGCGTTGATGCCTTGGCCACGACACGCATACCTTGCAGCAGCGCGAGGAGCACCCCAGCCGCTGCGCGGCAGTCGATGTGCGCGGGGATCGATTCATCATGGCATCCCTCCATAATCAACGCTTCGAGCATCGCCCTGCGCCGGTCCAGTTGGCGACTCAGCACCTCCGACGCAGCGCCAAGTTGCTCCAGATCGATGACGCCGGCGACAACCATGCAGCCGAGCTTGCCGTCCTTGCCCTGGCTCAACGCGACATAAGCGCGTAGCAGTTCGGCAATCTTGCTCTTCCCGTCTTTCGCTTGATCGAGTCTTTCGCGAAGGCTCACTTCTCGTTGTTCGATATAGCGGGCCAACGCTTTAGCGAAGAGACCTTCTTTGTCTTTGTAGGCCTTGTACAGACTTCCTGCCGTCAGCCCTGTCGCGTGGGTGATGTCACTGATGCTTACGCCACTGAAGCTGCGACGGCGAAATAGCATGATCGCCGCATCGAGAAAAGGCACTTCGTCGAATTCACGGGGCCTGCCTCGGGGCCGCCGTGTTGAACTGTCATCGGAAAGGGTGGGCATGATCCATATATATTGGAAATGATCGTTTCCAATATATATGGATCTCGGAACATTGTCAAATGGACTTCCTGCGGTACGGTAGACACTTCTGGCCTATGATTTGCGCATAGGAGGAAGTGCATGAGCAGCCAGCGATTTACCCCGGAATATCCTGATAGTGATTTCAAAGGTACGCTCGCGGACCTGTGTCGGTAGCAAGCCGAAGGCCGCGCGAATGACGGGCATTGACCGTCTTCAAGGCGATTGGCACCGCGCTGGTGGACCGGGCCGCTGCTGTGCAAGGTTATAAGCGAAAAGACAGCGGATGCACCTTCATGGAAGGAGACGATAGATGAAGAAGATGTTCAACGCAAAAATGGTACAAGCCCCGCTAGGGAAAGAGGGCGGGAAACTCGAACGGATGGCCGCCAGTGTAACCAAATGGTCTGAAAAGTGGTTTCCCGATGCCTACATCTTTGCGGCCATCGCAGTGATCGTGGTTGCACTGGGTGCGATCGCAATTGGTTCGCCAGTTCAACGTGTGGGCATTGCCTTCGGAGACGGATTCTGGAGCCTTATCCCGTTCACCATGCAGATGGCCGTGGTCGCCATTTCAGGTTACGTGGTTGCTGTTTCGCCCCCGGCATCAAAGTTCATTGGCTGGTTGGCGCGCATTCCGTCCTCGGCAAAGGCAGCGGTTGCCTTCGTCGCATTGATCAGTATCGTTGCTTCGCTGTTCAACTGGGCCGTCAGTCTGATCTTTAGCGGTTTGCTGGTACGTGCGTTGGCCAGAAGAAGTGATCTGCGGATGGACTATCGCGCGGCGGGAGCGGCAGCATACCTCGGCATGGGAGCAACCTGGGCTTTAGGACTGAGTTCTTCGGCAGCGCAGCTTCAGGCCAATCCAGATAGTTTGCCCAAGGCCCTTCTTGCCATCACCGGTGTCATTCCGTTTTCTGAAACGATCTTCCTTCCGCAGTCCATGCTGATGGCCGCGGCCCTGACGGTCATATCCCTGTTGATCGCCTATTTATCTGCGCCGGGCGAGCAACGAGTCAAGACCGCGGCTGATCTCGGTATTTCGCTCGACGACGACGAACTGCAAGTCAAGAAGCCATTGCGTCCTGGCGATTGGCTCGAATACAGCCCTTTGGTTTCCATTTTCATTGTGATACTCGGCGGCATCTGGGCGTGGCATGAATTCAGTACGAAAAATCCCCTGATTGCCATCTCGAACCTCAACACCTACAACTTCCTGTTCCTTCTGCTCGGCATGCTGCTGAACTGGCGTCCGCGCCGTTTCCTCAACGCGGTCGCGAAATCCGTGCCGTCAGTTGCGGGAGTATTGATTCAGTTTCCGCTGTATGGCGGCATTGCCTACATGCTGACTAAAGCGAATGGGGCGACGGGTCTGCCGCTCGCAGACCATTTGTCGCACTTCTTCGTAGCCGTTTCCTCGCAGTCGTCATTTCCTGCGGTTATGGGGATCTACTCGGCGGTGCTGGGATTCTTTGTTCCCTCGGGCGGTGGGAAGTGGATCATTGAAGCCCCTTATGTGATTGAGGCCGCCAAGCTCCTGCATGTACATCTTGGCTGGGCGGTGACGGTCTACAATGCAGCGGAGGCATTGCCCAACCTGATCAACCCCTTCTGGATGCTGCCTTTGCTGGGCGTGCTCGGACTTCGTGCAAGGGATGTCGTTGGTTTTACCTTTATTCAGTTGGTCGTGCACCTGCCGTTGGTGATCTTCATGTTATGGGCACTTGCGAGCACGTTGACGTATCATCCCCCCGTCATGCCTTGACATGGCATGCCATGCCATCATTCTCGTCAACAGCGAGACCGTACTCGCGGCCCGGCCCACAGATAGGTGCCTCAAAAATAGCGTCCATGTGCGACCGCCCTTCAGGAGACATCGAAGCACCAACTCACGCGGTATCGGCGCGCAGGCATGCAACACGACTATCGATTCCGCCGGCCTGAACAGCACGCAGCACGGGCGTCTCGATGGCACAGCGTTTTTCGCTTATCGGGCAACGCGTATGAAACACGCAGCCTTCCGGCGGATTGATCGGACTTGGAATATCGTTCGCAAGAATGTGCACGCTTTTGTTGCGTGCGGCGAGTGGGTCGGCGATCGGAATAGCCGATAGATGTGCTTGCGTATAGGGATGCCTAGGCATGCCATACAGACTGTTTTTATCCGCCATTTCCATTACATGCCCCAGATACATCACAAGCACCCTGTCCGCAATGTGCTTTACGATCGCGAGGTCGTGAGAAATGAAGATCAATGCCAGCCCCATCTCCTTTTGCATTGCTTTCAGCAAATTGACGATCTGGGCCTGAATCGAAACATCCAGGGCCGACACGGGTTCATCACATACGACCAGCTTTGGTGCAATGATCAAGGCCCGTGCGATGCCGATACGCTGACATTGCCCGCCCGAAAATTCGTGGGCGTAACGGTTCAACATGTCTTCCCGTAAGCCTACCTTGACCATCATCTTCCTGACCTGCGTCACTCTCTCAGCCTGTGACATATTCGGACGATGCACTTGCAGTGGCTCGGCAATGATCTGTCCGACCGTCATTCTAGGATCGAGCGAGGCCAGCGGATCTTGAAAAATAATCTGCATGTCGCTTCGTGTCGCATGCCAGGCCTTGTCCGTACCGGTATCAAGCGTCTTTCCCATCCAGGCCACCGAGCCGTCGGTGCGTGGTATCAGATTCAGGATCGCCCGTGCCAGCGTGGATTTGCCGCAGCCTGACTCGCCCACGACGCACAAGGTCTCGCCGGCATATAAATCGAAACTCACGCCGTCAACCGCCTTTAACTGCCGCGCGCGGCTCCATGGTAGCGAACGCGCCGGCTTGACCTTGAAATGCACACGCAGATCGCGGACTTGCAAAATCGGTGCATCATGCATGATGGAACTCCCGTACATCAACGACGGGTCGATAGCATGCACGCTGCCACGACGCGTCGTCTCCGAAAGCCGTGAGGGGCGGCTGCGCTTCGCCGCAATCGAGCATCGCCATCGCGCAACGTGGGTGGAAAGGGCATCCCGTCGGCGGATGGGCCATATTCGGTGGATTGCCGGGAATAGCGACCAGCGCGGCGTCGGTTTGGTCCAAGCGTGGTAATGCTTCCAGCAGTCCGACGGTATAGGGATGTGATGGCCGGGCGAAGAGGGCGCTGGCGCTGCAGTGCTCCATTACACTGCCGCCATACATCACCATCACCTTTTCACACAATCCTGCTACCACCCCCAAGTCGTGCGTGATCAAGACGATTGCCGTGCCAAAGTCGTGCTGCAATTCGCGAAGCAATTCGAGCACCTGTGCCTGGACGGTGACGTCCAGGGCGGTCGTCGGCTCGTCGGCGAACAACACTTGCGGCTCGCATAGCAAGGCCATCGCGATCATCACCCGTTGACGCATGCCGCCTGATAGCTCGTGCGGATACTGCCCGATCCGATGGGCCGCCTCGGGAATGCGGACTGCTTCCAACATCGTGATGCATCGGCGTTTGGCCTCGCGTCGGGTCATCTTCTTATGCAATTCGAGTACCTCCGTCATCTGTCGTTCGATCGTCAGATAGGGGTTGAGCGAGGTCATCGAATCTTGAAAAATCATTGATAGCTGGTTGCCGCGAATCCCATTCAAGGTCCGGGTCGACATCGTCAACAAGTCCTGACCTTGATACAACGCGCTACCGCTCGCCTTACCATTCTCCGCCAACAAGCCCAGGATCGCCAATACACTCTGACTTTTGCCGGAGCCTGACTCGCCGACGATGCCCAAGGTGCTACCAGGCTCCAGATCGAAACTGACGCCATTGACCGCCTGTACGGTGCTTTTGTCGTGCGATGTAAATTGCACGGCAAGATCTCGCACTTTCAACAAAGTCATGGCGCTTACCGTTCCTTCGGATCAAGAGCATCACGCATTCCATCGCCGACGAAATTGATGCAATACAAGGTGGCCGATAATAACGACGCTGGGAACAATAACGTCCATGGTGCCGCACTCATCGATGCAACGCCATCTTGAATCAGGACACCCCAACTGGTCATCGGCTCCTGAACGCCCAGGCCGAGAAAAGACAGCACTGATTCAGTCAAGATCACGCCTGGCACGGTCACCGTCGTGTAGATCGCTACGATGCCGAGCAGATTGGGAATCACATGGCGCCAGATTATTCCTGACGTCGACACACCGATTGCACGCGCCGCCTTTACGTATTCCTTCGAGCGGATCGCCAGCGTTTGCCCCCTTACCACTCGGGCCATATCCATCCACGAGAACACGGTGATGGTCAGCACGACAAGATAGAAGTTCCGACCCAGCAACGTCACCATCAAGATTGCGATCAGCAGGTAGGGAATCGCATACATCATGTCAATGAAGCGCATCATCAGATTGTCGACGCGCCCGCCTACGAAGCCAGCGACCGCACCCCATAGTATGCCCAGGGCGACCGATGTGATAGTGCCCAGGGCACCCACCAGCAAGGAAACGCGTCCGCCGATCAAGCATCGTACCAGCAAATCGCGGCCGTTTTCATCGGTACCAAAAAGATGCCACGCCGTCCACTCGGGCGTGGCGTTGATCGCGTTCCAGTCAGACGTCTCGAAATCATTCGGCAACAACATCGGGCCGACGATACAGGCGACCGTTATGACGATCAAGACGACGACGCTGACGACGGCCGCACGGTTGCGGCCAAAGCGACGACGTGCATCTTGCCAGGGACTTCGTTCCGGGGCGGGCAGGGCATTCGCTGCAGCGGTCAATGCCGGTACCACGGCACGCTGCTTCGCATGATTTTTCATCTTGCTTGAGGCCTCAATAGCGGATCTTCGGATCAAGCCACGCATAGGCGAGATCGACCACAAGATTCAAAAGCACCGCGACGACGGTCACCAACACGACAAGACCCAACACCAGGGTGTAGTCTCGGTTCGCGGCGCCGTTGACGATCAGTTTGCCCAAACCCGGCAGCGAAAACACCGATTCGGTCACTACCGCCGCGGTGATTGACGAGATTGCCAAGGGGCCCAACACGGACACCACGGGAATCAGCATTGGCCGCAAGGCATGTCGCAGCACGACGGTCCGCCGCGGCAATCCTTTGGAAAATGCCGTTCGAATGTAGTTCGCATGCATCACCTCGATCAGACTCGCACGGGCCACGCGGCCGATCGTCGCGATATTGATGATTGTCAGCAATGCGACCGGCAACACCATATACCGCACGTCGAAGTTGTCCCAACCGCCCGCGGGAAACCATTTCAGCATAATCGCAAAGACCAGGATCAAGACGGGGCCGATGACGAAGGAGGGAAAGGCACTGCCGGCGTTGCTAACCACCATCAACAGATAATCGATCGGGCCATTACGATACAAGGCGGCATACATGCCTAACGCGATGCCGAGCAGGATCGAAAGCAACATCGACACGCTACCGATCGTCAACGACACGGGGAAGGCCTGACGCACCAATGCATTCACGCTCCAGTCGGCATACCGAAAAGATGCTCCCAGATCACCATGCAACAAGCTCCACAGATAGAGCAGGTACTGCTTCCATAACGGTTGATCGAGATGATATTTAGCTTGCAGATTTGCCAGCACGGCGGCCGACACTTTGCGGTCGCCGTCGAAGGGTCCGCCCGGTGTGGCATGCAGCAAGAGATAACAGATCGTGATGACGATCAATAATGTCGGGACCGTGAAAAGCACGCGCCGTAATGTATAAGCCCACATAACACCTCCAGCGACGGAAACATGTCGGCGCCGACCCGCTAGCGCTCTCATGCCCGTCGGCGTATATCCCAATAATCGCTAGTGCTTCAGGATGTACAAATCTTTGCCGCGGAAACGGTCCAGCATATTGTCATCGGTATAGCCGCCGACATATGGCTTGACCAGACGAGGTATCGTATATTGAGAGAGCGCAATGATCGGATAACCGTCCATGATCGCGTCGGCTGCCTGAGTCTGCAGCTTACTCCGCAAGACGAGATCGTTCGATGCAGAGGCCTGATCCAGCAGTTTCTGGGCTTTCGGGTCGCAGTAGTTCGAGTCGTTCTGATCGGAATGGCAGGCAACCAACGTCAGGAATGTACTGGCGTCGTTGTAATCGCCAATCCAACCGTTGCGCGCAACCTGATATTGACCGGTATGACGTTGTTTCAACAGTACGCGAAATTCCATCGCATCGACCTGTGCATTCAATCCGAGTTTGCTTTTCCACTCTGACGCCATGAAGATCGTTAGACGCTTGTTTCCTTCGCTGGTGTTATATGCGATATGCAAGGTCGTGCCCGCCGCTACGCCGGCTTCGCTCAGAAGCTTTTTGGCTTCCGCGACGCGTTTTGACATCGGCCAGTCAGCCCAGGGATAGCGCGTTACATCCGCCCCGATCGTGCCTGGGACAATCAGGCCATACATTGGAATCTGACCATCCGCTAATACCCGTTTTACCAGCAGATCGCGGTCGATCACCATTGACAAGGCTTCCCGGACACGCACGTCTTTGAGAAGAGGGTCCGCGGCATTCAGGGAAAAATAACGCAAACCCAACATCGCGTTATTATGTATTTCCTTTGGGTATTGCTGCTTCATCCGTTCATACGAACCCGGCGGCAATTCATACACCCAATCGTTCGCACCCGACTGATACATTTTCACGTCGGTGTCTTCGTTCTCGACCGGCAAATAGGTCACTTGTGATAACTGCACGTTCGCCGCATCCCAATAATAGGGATTCTTGACTACGACGATCCGATCGTTGACGGTCCACGACTTCAGCATGTAGGCGCCGTCACTGACTATATTGACTGGCTTTGTCCAGTTTTCGCCAAACTTCTTCACTATTGCGGCATTGATCGGGCCTAAATTGGTATTTGCCATCAACGCCGGTAGAAATGGCACTGGATTCGGTGTTTTGATCTCCAGCGTGTGCGTGTCGATTGCCCGCACGCCCAAGGCTGACGGAGGTTTCTTGCCTGCGGCGACATCAAGGCCGTTCAGCAAGAACACACCGTATGCCGTTGCGTAGGGCGAGGCGGTTTTCGGATCGACTAGACGTTGCATCCCGTAGACAAAATCCCCCGCTACAAGCGAATCGCCATTCGACCATTTCGCATTCTTGCGAAGATGAAAGATCCAGGTGTCGGCATCTTTCTGTTCCCATGTTTCAGCGATGCCAGGTACGATCGCGCCGTGATTGTCGTTAGCTGTCAAGCCTTCGAACAAGTCTTCCGTGACGGTATGCGCGGGCACGGATTCCGCAATATTCGGATCGAGCGTCTCAACCTCGCTGCCTATATTGCGCACGAGTGTCTGTTGTGCGGCAAGCTGGGTTCCGGGTGGAATCGTTGCTCCCGATGCCAAGTGGCTCAGCCCCATCAATAACGTCGTCAGCGCACACACGGTACCGGTGCCGATGCCGCACCTTCGTCGATACAACACATTATTCATACGACTTTCCTCTATTTTGCAACCGTCTCACGGGGGGGAGGTGAGGTACGGCTTCTGCATTTGCACCGGCATGCCAAAACCGGCGATGCCGGGGTGGTCTTCACGCGTGAATTGACGCGCCGCCTACTTATTGGTCGTCGTCATCGCTTCCGGAAGTTGTCTTGAAAGAAAATACAACCTCACCCACGTACGATGTCGCATTTTTCTGGCACTTATAGGCTTTCGCTGCCGTGATCACTGCTTCATTGAATACCGTTGTCGGAGGCGAGGCGCGCACTATTGTGACATTGCCGATACTGCCATCCGGATTGATGGTCAGATGTGCGGTAACGTCCGACGAGATGCCGCGCTGCAACGCAGCCTTGGGAATCGTCGGTTCAACGGACTGACAGTGACCGCGCCCGTCGACCACGCCATGCAAGGCGGGCGGTGCCGGCGTCGGCGTCGGTACCGCCACAGGGGTCGGTGGCGCGGGCGGTGCCGCCGCAGCGGTTGGCGGCGTCGGCGCGGCATAGGCCGGAGCGGTGGCCAGGGGGGGGCGTGCACCGCGGGATGACGGGCGGCCGGTATTACGGCGGGCTTCAGGGCCGGCGCGGGTCTGGCCGGGGGCGTCTTTGACGGCGGTTTCGGCGTCACGGGCGTCGGCGCCGGCTCCAGCTTTTTGACTACGGGTGGAGGTGGTGGTGGCATGGTCACGCGCATCGTCCGCGGTGCCGGCGGTGGCACGACGTGGACATGTGACACGCCGAGGACGATCAGGCCCTCAACAATCATCGCGCCGATGACCGCCAGGACCATCGTGCGGTGATTGGGCCTTGTCGCCTCGGCGTGCAACGCCCAAAGTGCGCCGCCCAGTCGATTGCCGTTTATCTTGGACAAGTCGGTCATGGTATGCAATTGGCTCATGGAGCCGGATTAGTAACCAAGGCGACCGAGCTGATTCCGGCGGTGCGTACGATGTCCATCACGCCGATGATCTTCTTGTAATCGACGCCTTCGTCGCCAGCGATGGCGACGTCGACTTCCTTGTTTGTTGCTTCGAGAGACTTTAGTTGCGTATTAAGCGTAACTGCATCAACTGGTTTGCCATCCATAAAGAGGCCGCCTGTCTTGGTAACGCCAATTGACACTTTGACGGTTTCTTGTAATTGCTGAGCGGTACTTGACTGGGGAAGATCCAATTTGATACCGGCACCCTGAATCATCTTCAGTGTTGCCAACATGAAGAACACGAGCAGAAACATCATGATGTCAATCATCGGAATGATCTCGATTCTTGCCTTCTCTTCCGCGCCCAGGTAATGACTGCGGTGATTTCGCATCTACGGCCTCTCTATCTCAATGGTTCGGCTTTTGCATCGCAGGGGTGCCTTTGCAACGTCGTGCATTCACACAGAAAAGCGAGAGACAAGCATCGACTTGATCAAGTCAAACTGATTGACCGTCATGCGGATACGTTTGTTGAAATAGTTCAAGAAGATCACGCAGACGATCGCGATCAAGAGACCGCAGGCTGTTGCGGTCAATGCGTGTCCGATGCCGCCCGTCACGCCATTCGGGTTCGCCGTGCCGCTCGCACCCAGTACATTGAAAGATTGCACCATCCCGAAAATCGTTCCGAGCAAGCCGAGTAATGGCCCTAGCGTGACGGCGGTATCGAGGATCCACAGATTGCGATCAAGACGGGGCATTTGAAACATGATGGTTTCTTCGATTTCGCGTTCCACAGCTTCTTCCGTGCGCCCATTCATCTTGATCGCCGAGCGCAAGAGTTCCGTCTGCACCGAACGCGCATAGTGCGCGACCAGCTTCTCTGCATCTTCCGTATTGTGTTCGCTGAGTAACTTCAGATCGTGTTCGATCGTTTTGCCGCTGAAAACAGCATGCGAGAAGAACGCAAGTCGTTCAATGATGACGGCGACTCCTAACAAAAAGATCAGCGCCAGCACGGGAATCAAGCCCAGCGACTGGGCGGAATACTGGATCAAGGTTTGCAGCACTGCGGACTCCGGTTAGGACAAAGTCAGATTGAATGCGAACCAAAATCGATCGCACGTCAACGAACGACGGGAATAGACAGCATCGTCTGGTGCCCGTCTAAAGCATCGTCTGTGCCAGATTTCTTACTTTCATATCTCTTTCTATCCTTTCAAATAATGCAAGTCCTTGGTGTGGTGGCGAATACGAATTCGATATATTGATAAAGCAAATTCTTTTGCCGCGAAAAAGCGATGATTTTGACCAAATTGTAATCAATTGTATAACTATAAATGCGAATTCGTTGATTCTGTTTTGGTGCATCCTAAATGCTTACATCAATAAATGCACTGAGGTAGTGAAAAGTACAACTTTTTACTAGTGCGTAAAGTAAAAATATATACTTATCAAGTATATATATAAGTTTTTCCTATTATTTTATTGTCATGCCTAAAACTTTCATATGTTTTTCAATGAAAGCGTTGCAGGCGTAAATTTACTTCTTTTATAGTTATGGTTGGTTTTTTTTACAAAATTATTACGCCACAAAATAGTGCTGAGATATCAGTGAGTATATCAATATGAAATTACTAAACCATCTTTTATTATTATTGGTTCGTGGTAAAGATCGTTCCTATTTGTCTTGTGAAGAATTTCCTAAAAAAATATTTCTAACCTTATATAACTAAATATTTCATTTACTTAGCTCAAAAAAATTTACGCCAAGTGATCAGGATTGCAGATCGCTGGAGGGCTGTATGGCACAGCTCATGCTCTGGATGCGACCAATTCCGGGATCGGCATCCTCTCGATGCGGTCGAGAAAGCAGGGATGCCAAGTGTGCGTTCATCCAGCAAATCACGATTCGCGTTCACGAATTACCCTGCACTAGTAGGGTTAAAACGGACGCGAACGCCGTCAGGTCGCGTTCATGCGCTATGAAGTGGTCAGGCTGGGGGACGATCAAAAATTGCCAGATCATCAGAAGGGGTGGTGCGTGAGACAGAAGAAAATGGTTTCGGCGATCAAACGCATTCTCTACGCAGAATTGCTGTTTGGTGCTGCAATGACGTCGGTTGCGTATGCGCAAACCGCTATTCCCGCGACTGGGGCAAGCACCGACACCAGTACCACCGATGCGACAAGTGGCACACCGGCTTCGAAGAAGAGTGCTAGCACCCCAACATCCACGCCTGTCAGCAAGCTCCAGACCGTACAAGTGACAGGGTCATTGATTCGGACATCTGACAAGGTCGGGAGTACCGAAGTACAAACGGTGACGGCACGAGAGATTCAAGCTTCGGGTTATACGACAGTGGCAGACTATCTGCGCAGCATGTCGGCCAATTCCGCGAGCAGTTGGTCGCAAGCAACGAGCAGTACGACGGCGCCTGGAGGCGCCGGCATTGCACTCCGGGGCCTGAGCGAGAAGTACACCCTTGTGCTGGTTGATGGACAACGCGTGGCGAACTATGCGAAGGCCGTCAACTTCACCGATACCTTCTTTGATATCAATTCGATTCCTTTGAATATGGTCGATCGCATAGAAGTGGTGAAGACTGGCGCCGTCTCCCAATACGGATCTGACGCAATTGCCGGTGTTGTCAATATCATTACGAAAAAGAACTTCCAAGGCTTGCAAATCGACGGCAACCTCGGTAAAGCGCAACATCCCGGTGATGGTGTAGGCAACTTCAGCGTGCTGGCGGGTAAGGGCAATGTCAACACCGACGGATGGAACTTCACTGGTGCGGCAAGCTGGTATCGCGACTCGGGCTCTTCGCTGGCGGACCGGGACATGACGGCGAACGGTGATTTCAGCGAATACCCTGGCGGCTCGAATGCTCCTCCGAACCAGCGTGCATCCTATTTCACTTTGCCGGACGGTTCGACTGCCGCCTTGTCACCCTGCCCGCCGGGCAGTTCGTCAGCACTGACGTCCGGTGCATCTTGCTCCTACAAAAATAGCCAAGCGGTGTCGTTGATGCCGTCTACAACACGTTTGAATGCGAAGGCGCGAGGCACGTTCCGCATTGATGACACCACGCAAGCCTACGTCGATGTGTGGGCGAGCCGTAACGAAACGCTTCAATGGGGCGGCTATCAGTCATTGACGAGTTCGACCAATGCCTACGATCCCGCCACGAACTCGGTGTCACCGATCTCGCGTGTCGTGCCGGCCAGCAATCCGTACAACCCGTATGGGGTGCCGTCGACGCTGAACTACACCTTTCCAAACGCCATCACTGGCAACGACACGGTTTCAACGTTCTGGAAGACGTCGGCAGGCTTGAAAGGATCCTATTCGCTGCCGAAGGCGGGCGACTGGGATTGGAACCTCGATGCGGGGCACTCGCAAAGCGTTGTCGACACGACATATTACAATCAGTTCAATGTCGCGGCCCTGAACGGCATCATCAACAATGGGACACTTGACTTTCAGAATCCAAGCCTGACGCCCAATGGCGAAAACGGCCTGTTCCAGAATGACTATCAACAGGCTATTTCGAAGGTCGATTCGATCCAGGCAACCACGTCGACAACGAATTTGTTTCACTTGCCCATGGGTGACGTCGGCTTGGGTCTGGGAACCGAATTTCGCCACGAAAGCGATACGATCAATGCCCAGACGTACTCGTCATTGGGCATCGTCGCCCCTGCGGATATTCAAACGGTGGATGGTTCGCGAAACGTTGCGGCACTGTTCTATCAGGCGCAGATTCCGCTATTGCGGAACCTTGTGTTTACCCAAGCGGGCCGATACGATCACTACAGTGACTTCGGCGGCGCCTTCTCACCGAGTTTCGCGCTGCGTTTCCAGCCCGTGCAGGCGATCACGGCGTACGCTTCTTATTCGCGCGGCTTCCGTGCCCCCACACTTGTCGAGAACTCCCAAGCCACATACATCGGTCACCAGAACCTGTACGACCCCTATGCGCCAGGTGGTGGTGCCACCTCGTTCACGACCGAGCAGACCAACGGCAATCCGAACCTGAAACCGGAGCGCACGAAGAACTACAACCTCGGATTCGAACTGTCGCCGAACCGGAGTACCGATATCGGGGCCGCGTTCTATAAGGTGGTTATCGATAACGTTATCGGCACGGCCGACCCGGAAGCCGTGATCGTTGCGAACAACCCGGATTCAGTGGTACGCACATCGACCGGCGCCATTGCTTATATCAATCAGCCATTCGTCAACTTGGGATCGCTGGACACCGATGGCTTTGATATGAACTTTCGCGAAACCATGGGTTCCCCGGCCGGTGTGTTCACCCTTGCTGCCGATTGGGCCTACGTCTGGCACTATAAGTTGCACAACACCGATGGCACTGTCCAGGACTTCGCCGGGAACAACTACGCATTGAATCAACCTTTCGGTGCCAGTAACCCGCGCTGGAAGGGCACGACCACGCTGACATGGGCATTCAAACGATTCGTCACCACGCTGACGTGGCAATATACGGGGCCTTACACCAATGCCATTGCCGAGGAGTACGGTGACCCCGGTACGAAACAAGTGGCATCGTATAGCCAGTTCAATCTGGTCACGACGTATCGCGGTTTCAAGCACTGGACCATTTATGGCGGCATCACGAATCTAGCTGACAAGAAGCCGCCTTTTGACGTCGAGTGGCAAGGCTATCCCTATTACACTGGCTATGACCAGTCTCTCTACACCGACATCGGACGGACGTTCCAGATAGGTGCCACCTATCGTTTTTGATAACGACAAGCGCTTGCCCCGTTGTTCCTAACTTTGTTGATAAGGAGAAAATCTCACGGTCCATTTTGTTGCATTTATTTTATGAGGCATCATTTCTTCGGCCTCCGTTCTCCGTTGCTTGCCTGCCAGAGATCGACAGATCACCGAAACAGCAAGCAACCCTTCACAGGCATTGCTGAATTGACCTCTCACGGCCCGCGCCGCTGCTGATAGGCAGCAGGTTGGTGTCTGCGATTCAGCGTCATCCCGCCATCGCCCGTACAAACGGTGAACCGGATCGTGTGTTCGATCGCAGAAATCCATCCAATAATTTGATTGTATTGATTTCGCGTTATACGATCGTGCATCACACGTATCGTCAACCACCAAGAACCGGTTGCGGCCACAGGTCTCAGATCGGACATGACATGGGAGAAAGCCGAATGACGCGTCTCGCGGTTACCGAAAAAATCATTGCCACCAAGGTGGCGCAGGACATCAAATGGGCCGACGTGGCCAAGAAAGTGGGACTTAGCAAGGAGTGGGTCACGGCGGCCTGCCTTGGTCAGATGACTTTGGACAAAAACCAGGCGTTCATTATTGCCGATATCTTCGGGCTGAGTGAGGAGGAAGCGAAATGGCTCACCGTGACGCCCTACAAAGGCTCGCTGCTGACGTCTGTACCCACTGACCCGCTCATCTATCGGTTTTATGAGTTGGTCAATGTGTATGGCACGACGTTCAAGGAGCTCATTCATGAAGAGTTTGGCGACGGCATCATGAGCGCCATTGATTTCAAGATGGATCTGCAGCGCCAGCCTGACCCGAATGGCGACCGTGTCAGTATCGCCCTCAGCGGCAAATTCCTGCCTTACAAGCAATATTGATTTTCCTGTCGAGGAAGGCGCGTGAGACATCCTATGCCTCGCTATCCTGGCTTTCGAAGGCACCAACAGGCATTGGATTCTTTCATAGCCGTTGAGCCTGCTCCAATCGCATGAAAATGTCCGGCCAGCGTGTGTCCATCGTCAGCCCTATAGCGAAGTGATGTCATTCCTTTGCTGGGCTCCGTAAAAGACCGAAAAATCGTTTGGATTTCAGCGTGGCGTGATCAATAGTCATCAGCAGGGCGCTAACAAAATATTGAAACATATATTGTTTTGATGTATATTGTTTTCGGAAATCGTGCGATTTAATGGACTACTCGGTGCCGTGCCAAAGCAAATTGATTTACTGAAACTGCAAGCAGCAGCAGGGGAAGCATGCAGGCTGTTGAAGGTATTGTCGAACACCGATCGCTTGCTCTTACTGTGCCAGATGACACAAGGCGCGTTCTCGGTGAGCGAATTGGAGGCAGTCACAGGCATCCGGCAGCCCACGCTGTCGCAACAACTGACCGTGCTACGCGAGGAGCAGCTCGTCCATACGCATCGCAGCGGTAAGCAGATTTTCTACAGTATCACCAGTAATGAAGCGCTGGCCGTGTTGCAGTTGCTGGATAAGCTTTACTGTCCAAAAGAATAGGAGTCCTGGGCAATGACGATCAACTGGAACGATTTCACGCCCTGGTCGGCGCTTGCGGGCGGCCTGATGATTGGATTCGCAACGACGCTGCTTTTGACGTTTAACGGAAAAATCGCCGGCATCAGTGGAATCGTCGGCGGTTTGTTGAAGCCGTCACGTGGCGATAACCTCTGGCGCATCGCATTCGTCGCGGGCCTGGTGATATCACCACTCGTGTTTTCTTGCATCGGCCCTCTGCCGCAAGTACGCGTGTCGGCCAGCAATACGGTCATCATCTTGGCGGGACTGCTGGTAGGGGTGGGTTCGCGCTATGGATCAGGGTGCACCAGCGGACATGGTGTGTGTGGGCTGTCGCGCCGTTCACCGCGTTCCATGGTGGCGACTGCCGCGTTCATGCTTGCTGGCTTCGTCACGGTCTACATCGTTCGTCATTTTGTACGCTAGGGGCGAAAATGAAAGTGTTCATGGCGTTGTTTGCCGGCCTGTTGTTTGGTTTGGGACTTATATTGTCGGGAATGAGCAACCCTGCGAAGGTGCTTGGCTTTCTCGACTTGGCTGGAAACTGGGATCCATCGCTTGCTTTTGTCATGGGCGGCGCGGTAGCCGTTGGCTCGCTGGTGTTTCCCTTTGTACTCAAACGGCCGAGGGCCATCCTGGGGGACGCACTGCACTTGCCTACAGCCACGCGGATCGATCGGCGCCTTGTGTTCGGTGCGCTCGTATTTGGTATTGGTTGGGGTTTGGCGGGTTACTGTCCGGGACCGGCACTGGCATCGCTTGTACAGGGCGGCCCGAAGCCCGCAGTTTTTGTTGTTTCGATGTTGGTTGGCATGTGGCTATATGCCGTGCTCAACCGAATAATCATCAGAGCGCAATCAGTCTGACGCCGGCGCGGTAGATTCGGCATTCCGCGTGGCACCCCTGCATGCTTTGGGAGAACGGCCTGTTACGCGTTTGAAGGCATGGCTGAAAGCACTTTCTGATGTATAGCCAAGCGATTGCGCGACAATCGCTATCGGCGTGTTCTCGTCTCTCAAGGCACGTTCGGCAAGACGCATGCGCCATTCGGTCAGATAAGTCAGTGGTGCGACGCCTGCAATTGTCCTAAAGTGAAAAGCGAACGTCGTTCGGGACATTGCGCATGCCTTGGCGAGTTCACCCAGATGCCATGAATGCGCCGGATCGCCATGCATCAATCTGAGTGCTGGCGCGATACGCGGATCACTTATTGCGCCTAGCCACCCTGTTGGCATGGGGGAAGCTGTTTTCAAGTGCGCTCGCAGAACCTGGATGAATAGCAGTTGCGCCAGTTGCGCCGACGCAAGCTGCGCACCGGGCAGATCCGCCGTGCGCTCCTCGACGAGCTGACTAAGAAGCCATTGGAAGGTTGTTGCCTGCGACGATGCCGCCGACACATGAATCCATGGCGGCAGAACATCAGCAAGCAGTCTGCCGCTTGTCGGGTCGAGCAAGACGTGGCCTCCGATGTGGCCGAAATCGTTGCCATCCCCCAATGTTGCGGTCGTTTTGCCGGCGCCGGAGAACACGCTCATTGCATCAATGGGAGCAAGATCCAGGTCGCTAGCCAGGACAGAAGCGCGTTTCGCGGTCAGAAGACCAACATCTCCCGCCTTGAAATGCATCGGTGCCGCTTCACCTTCGATGCGCACCCAGCAATTTCCCTTCACCACGGCAAAAAACTTGATTTTGTCGGGCGCCGGAAAGCGGATGGCCCATGCGCCTCCGGCCGTAAAACCACCGGTTATGAGTGATTCGACTCTTGTGAATTTGAGAATGTCGGAAAAAGGATCGATGCGCATGCTCGTACTTTTACACAAGTAATTCGCACTTTCAAGCATTCACAATCCGAATGTTGGGTTTTACGCTCTCTCTTGCTTGTCAAGGCACCGCATCGCCGAGGCCCGTGGTCGGATGGCTAGTGGCTAGGAAAATTCGAGAAAATCTTATGAATGAAAAAACAGTATTGGTTACAGGTGGAAGTGGATTCATCGCGCAGCATTGCATTCTCGCGCTCTTGAATAGCGGCTATCCCGTGCGGACCACGATTCGTGCGCCGGCGCGGGAAAAAGAAGTGCGGCAGAATCTGCGGGCCGGCGGCGTGAAGTCGGGTGATTACCTCTCTTTTGTCATCGCCGATCTGTGTGCCGATGACGGTTGGGAAACCGCTGCCGCCGGGTGCGCCTATGTGTTGCATGGCGCGTCACCGACACCCTCTGGCGGTCAGGTGCATGAGGACGATTGGATCATGCCCGCGGTGAATGGCAACCTTCGTGTGTTACGAGCGGCGCGGGATGCCGGCGTCAAGCGAGTGGTGCTCACCTCTGCCTTCGGCGCGATTGGCGTAGGACATAAACCAAGCTACCGTCGACCTTTCGATGAAACGGATTGGAGCGATCTTCGCGGCGACATTGCCCCGTATCAGAAATCCAAAACGCTTTCGGAAAGGGCTGCCTGGGCATTCATCGCTGAGGAAGGGCGTGGGCTTGAGCTATCCGTCGTCAACCCTGTCGCGGTTCTGGGTCCGGCGCTTGGCCCTGATTACTCGCACTCCATCAGATTGATAACGAGTTTGATGGAAGGTCAGGCTGGATGCCCTAAAATCAATTCCGGCTTTGTCGATGTGCGGGACGTCGCCGACTTGCATTTGCGCGCCATGACTGATCCTGCCGCTAACGGCGAACGCTTTCTCGCTATTTCTGGTGAGAGCATGTGGATGGTCGATGTCGCAAAGGTGTTGCGCAACCGGATGGGCGATGCAGCCGCGAAAGTATCAACACGGCTGCTATCAAATAGGTTCGTACGCGCTGCTGCGCTCAACAATGCAATGCTGAAAGGGATGGTGCCGCTGCTTGGCGTGAATATGAACGCCACGAGTGAAAAGGCCAAGCGTTTGCTCGGATGGCGCCCGCGTTCACCGGAAGAGGCCATTGTCGCGGCGGCGGAGAGCCTTATTCGGCTAGGTCTGCTACAGGGTTCAAAAAATATGGCATAAGCCGGCCGCGCTGATGTCTTCATCCTATGCGGCACGAGTCGTTGAGGGACAGATGCCATTCTCGCCGTGTGCAATGCAACCAGCCCGCTTGGTCAGCAAGAGGCGTCGATGGGTCGGCATGCCGACGATGTCGTTATATTTTGTATAATGAAATGATTTCATTTACTGCCAGGGACATCGTGCCATGTGCATTACGTTGTCATCCATATGAGTACTAGCGGAAGCAGCCCGGCGCACCAATGGGCGGCGACGGATTTGTTGACAGACAAAAACCTTGGCGCCGACGTCAGTCTGGCCCCGGCGTTGCTCGATGCTTATTGTCGAACAGACTACCGGATCCTGCTATCTGAACCGGTCATCATGCGCATCGGTCAGCGCAGCGCGGCGCTGGACGGCTTGCTGACCACGCAGGACGCGAAGTACGGGCTTTTCATCAGTGCCTGGAATCCCCGCAGCCGCCCGCTGTCGGTCCTTTATAACGCGGCGCGCCACGCGGGCTTGATTCACGGCATGAAACAGCGAAATCTACGATGGTTGCCAGCGATGGGTGCCGACGAGACAGGGGAGTGGCCGGCAGAGGAGAGCGTTTTCATCTTGGACGCGACGGTGCTGCTGGCGGATCGATTGATGACCGAATGGGATCAGAATGCAGCGGTCTGGGTCGAGCACGGCAAGGCGCCGGCATTGGTGTTGCATCCGCGTTTTCGAGGCGGTGCCTTGCTGCGTGAATTTTGATACACTTCTGCCGTGGGATGCATCGACGCAGTCCATCGTAAGCGTTTACGTCAGCCAACGCGCAACTTGTCGTCTTGTCAGGCGGCCGGGGGCGTGTGGATGCGTGAGCGCTTTTTTGTTTTGCGGACGGCTTGTCACGCATTCGCATTGAAGCGTGCGATGTCGCACCGGACTCCCGCGATCCGCTTGGCCTCTGGACGCACTTCATAAGGGATTGTCCAATTGTCCACCCGTGCCACTTCCTCTCCATCAGCGCCAGCCGGCGGCGACCGCGCGCCGGCCCAGGTCCTTCGACTGACCGTCGTCTTGTTCTTGTCATATCTGGCGGTGGCTTCGGCATTGCCGATCGTTTCTGCCTATGCTGTACACAGCTTGCACCTGTCGAATGCATTGGGTGGGCTTGCCGTCGGCATCGCGTTTTTCTCGACCATTCTTACCCGAAACATCGCTGGCCGGTTGGCGGATCAGCATGGCGGTCGCTATACGATGCAACGCGGCTTGTGGATTTACAGCGCTGCTTCGTGTATCTGTCTGCTATCTGTCGCGCCGGTTTTCCCGCATACCCTTGGCTTTATCGTGCTGCTCGCAGGTCGCTTGTTGCTTGGCGTGGGTGAAAGCTTCGCCCTCGTTGGCATGCTGGGGTGGAGCATCGGCTTGATGGGGACGCCCCGGTCGGGCAAGGTAATGGCTTGGATGGGGGCCGGCATGTATGGGGCTTTCGCCGTGGGCGGACCGCTGGGACTGGGCTTATATCATGTGTGCGGTTTTGGCGGCGTGATGGTGGCTGCGATTCTGTTTCCATTGTTGGGACTGTTGCTCGTGCAGGGGGTGCCAGGCGTTGCACCGCAGTCCGGCACGCGAGAACCGTTTTGGCGGATCATCGGGCGCATCTGGCGGGCCGGCGCAGCAGTTGGGCTGCAGGGTGTTGGTTTTGCCGCGTTAGGTGCATTCATTTCGTTGTACTTCCAGCAAAAAGGTTGGTCCTATGCAGGCATGGGCCTGACTGCATTCGGCGTGGGGTTCGTGGCTGTCCGAATGCTGTGTGGCAATCTGCCGGACCGTATCGGTGGCACGCGGGTGGCAATGGTTTCCCTGGTGGTCGAGGCGTGCGGCCAGTTTTTGATATGGAGTGCGCCGGCCCCCGCAGTGGCGCTGGTCGGTGCCTTATTGACCGGCCTTGGCTGTTCCATGGTCTTTCCTGGCATGGGCTCGGACGTGGTCAAGCAGGTACCGCCGCAGTTGCGAGGCACCGCCGTGGGCGGCTTTGCCGCATTCCAGGACATTGCGTACGGTGCCACCGGTCCGGCCGCAGGGGTGCTCGCCGACCATGCCGGCTATGCGGTCGTGTTCCTGATCGGCGGCATCTGTGCCTTGCTGGGTGTTGTGGCCGCGGCATCGGCGCATCGCCAGCCTACGGCACAGTCGTCATAATGCCCGGTGTACGCGGAACCGATGCAAACCACCACGAGTCGACGTCATGGCCGCGGCGGCCAGCTCAACACGGTTTGCCTGTTCGCGACGCCGTACCATGACGTTTCATAAGGGAGAAGGGACGATGTCGGACACCAACGCAAAGACGCCGGCGCCAGACCTTGCGCCAAGGGTCGCGACGCATGATATCTGGCATGACCCCGTGGTAGCACTCGAAACTGGTTTCACGGGCAACACTCTCGATCGATGCTCGGAGCGTCGGGACGATCTCGTTTTCATCAGCGCCTTGAGACGTGATCCCCGCGCGCGTATCGTCCTGTTCGCCGCCGATGCGCCGCTCGTATGGACCGGCACGCACGTACCGGTGGATGAAGCAAGCCCGCCGTGCAGTGCAACGGCGCCGGAAACCGTTTCGGTGCAGACCATACATCTCGAAAATGGTGTCGGAATAACATCGGCCGATGTCATTGCATCCGGAGAAATGACGGCCGGTACGCCTTATGCACTGCACGAGACCGTGGTGCGGATACTGTCCAATGCAGGTTTTGGTACCGCGGCGCGCGATCATGCCAATGCGGATGAAGAGAGCGTCCTGCTCGGCATCGATTCGAACGGGGTGCCGTGGTTCGCGCAACGTGCGGACGTGGCGACCACCGATATCGAGTCGCAAGAAATCCGTCCCCGCCCGGTGACATTTCCCGAGACCGTGTTGACGTGGCCGGTGCGTGAGGTATTGGTTACCTCACCTGGCTTACCGATAACGCCGCAGTCGGCGAGCGATGTTGCCGCGGCGAATGATACGCTGACCGTGCGTGCCGTCGGGCTTCGGGCGCTCGCGACGCAAGGTGCGCTCCCGGCCGTGGAACTGGCCATGATCGCCCAGGCGAAGGCGGTCCTGGACTGGCATGTACGGCATCGCTTTTGCGCGCGTTGTGGGAGCGCGTCGCGTGTGGCGGCGGCGGGCTGGCGCCGTGAATGCCCGACTTGCGCCGCCCTGCATTTTCCACGTGTCGACCCGGTTGTGATCATGATCGTGATCGACCGCTCGTCTCCGGAGGCTCCTCGGTGTCTTCTGGGTCGACAACCCCAGTTCGCGCCTGGCATGTACTCTGCGTTGGCGGGCTTCCTCGAGCCGGGTGAAACAATCGAAGACGCGGTTCGACGGGAGGTGCGCGAAGAAGCTGGTGTGCAATGTGGGACAGTGCGCTATCTGAAGTCGCAACCCTGGCCTTTCCCGGGCTCGTTGATGCTGGGTTGCGCGGCGTTGGCAACCAGTACGACGTTACGCATCGACCATAACGAGCTCGAGGATGCAGGGTGGTTCAACCGCGAGGAGGTGCGAGACATGCTGGCCGGCACGCATCCGCGGCAGTTGAAGACACCGCAGCCCCACGCAATTGCAGCGACGCTGATTCGCGCTTTCGTGGATGGTTTGCTTGATTGACGCATAGGGCTGCAATGGCGTTCGAACGTTTGTCTCAAAATAACGTGTTTAGATGGTATTTGCCGGATTTTTCCAGTAATTAACGTGTGATTGTCGCGCGGGGTGCACTGCCTGGGTGTTTCCCGGTTTATCATGATCACCGAACACGCTGAGCACTGCGCAGTTGCGCGAGTTCCTGAAAGCAACGTGATGATGGGAAATCCGCAGGCAACATGTCCGCTTTGTCCACGCGTATATAGAAAACGATTCCGCACGCTTCGCAAATGGGAGGGTGCGCTCTAGGGAGTGGAACATGGCAATCCAGCATCATCTGGTTGGTGTGAGGCAATGGGCGGGAATCGGCGTCGCGGCATTGTCGTTGGGCTTTCTGTCGGCGCCGCCGGCGAATGCCCAGGCCAGTGCAACGGTAAGCGTTGGGGCATCGAAGGAAATGCATGGTGACTGGGCCGTCACGTGTGCGGACCGAACCCAGGGCCAGCAGCGCGCCAAAGCTTGTGTGGTGTCGCAGACGCAAGTCGATCCTAAGACACAACAACGGGTGGTAACGCTTGAACTGGCGCCTTCCACCACGAGCGGAGGAGACACGGCCGCCACGTTGTTGATGCCTTTCGGCCTCGTACTCGATCGCGGCGTCGCGGTGCAGATTGACAACGCACCCAGCGGCGCACCGGCACGATTCCAGACCTGTTTGCCGGTAGGATGCGTGGTGCAGTTGCGTCTGGATGCAAAGACCTTGAGCATGTTGCGCTCCGGTACGGCAATCAGGCTTGTCGCGATCGCGGCGACGGACGGACGCCGAATGCTGTTCACGGTGCCGTTGCAGGGCCTTGCACCCGCAGTGGACCGGGCGGTGACCCTGTCGAAGACCTGAGTACCGCTCACGCACCTTGGGTGCGCCGTTTCCTTGCATGTCCCGGCGGCTTTCCCACGGGGATCGATTCGCGTATTCGCGCCCATGCCGATGGCGGTGTGTCGTGAATCTTGGCGCGCGGTATGATGCGGAGGGTCGGAGATCGTCGGCAGCAAGGATAGCGCTTGAAACTCTACGAGAAATTGGCTGCCGATATCGAAGGGCAGATCCGTCGCGGTGTGTTTGCGGCTGGTGAGCGCGTGCCCTCGGTGCGGCAAGCGAGCCAACATCATCGCCTCAGTATTACTACGGTGCTCCGCGCGTACTTGCTGCTCGAAAGCCGCGGGTTGATCGATAGCCGGCCCCAGTCCGGCTACTTCGTCCGCCGGCAAGGCGATGCGCCGCCTGTCGCGCAACTCCGCTCCAGCGCGCCGATCGCCGTTTCTGCCACGGTTGATGTAAGCCGTCTGGTGCTGTCGACGCTGCGCTCGATCGGTAGCGGTAGTGCCGTGCCATTGGGGTCACCCTATCCCGATCCGACCCTCTACCCGTCGTCGCGCATTCATAGTTATGTTCATGCATTTGCGCGTCGTAATCCGGGCGCCGGAATCATCGATGATCTGCCGCCAGGCAACCCGGAACTGATTCGGCAGATCACCCGGCGCTATCTCGAGAACGGCATGGTCGTCGACCCGAACGAGATCGTCATCACGTTAGGGGGGACGGAGGCAATCAACCTCTGCCTGCAGGCGGTTGCCAAACCCGGCGATGTGATTGCCGTGGAATCGCCTACTTTTTACGCCATGCTGCATGCGATCGAACGGATGGGCATGAAGGCGCTGGAGGTGGCCACGCATCCCAACGATGGCATTGACCTTCAGGCGTTGTCGCTTGCAATGGCGCAGCAGCGTATCGCGGCGTGCATGGTGATGCCGAATTTCCAGAACCCGTTGGGATTCCAGATGAGCGATGAGCGCAAGCGGGCGCTGGTCGCGCTTTGCGCGCAATTCGACGTGCCGCTGATCGAAAACGACGTGTATCAGGAGTTATATTTCGGCACACTTCATCCAAGTGCGTTGAAGCATTACGATCAAAACGGCCTGGTACTGCACTGCTCGTCGTTCTCGAAAAGTCTGGCACCTACCGCGCGAGTGGGATGGGCGATACCGGGCCGATTTCGCGATCAGGTTGAAAAGCTGAAGTTTCTCAATACGCTGACGACGTCATCGGTGCAGCAGCAGGCACTTGCCGAGTATCTGCGCAAGGACGGCTATGAGCATCATCTGCGGCGCGTGCGGTCGCAGTATCGACAACAATCGCACTTGATGACGGCAATCGTGCGGCGTTTCTTTCCGGAGGGGACCCGGATTTCCACGCCGCAGGGCGGCTATGTGCTCTGGATCGAGTTGCCCCCGGCCGTTGATTCTATGGTCCTGTACGAACGTGCGCTGCGCGCGGGGATTACGTTGGGGCCCGGCTATATGTTCTCGACCACGCGGGCCTATCGTAATTTTATTCGTTTGAATTACAGCTATGCCTGGAATCCGCAGATCGAGCACGCCGTGATCGCGCTCGGCCGGATAGTGCAGGCGATGGTACAGTCGTCGGCGGCCAACGTGTGACACGCGCGTGACGGACCATCGGGGCAATCGGTTTAGCGTAGTCGGACCTGAACAATTCGTTTCCTGACGGAATTCGACTGGCGATGCTCAAGCCGATAGTGTTGTGACGTGCTCCGGCCCCCACCCCATCGCCAACAGCAAGGCGCAAAAAAACCGCAGCTTC